>ERZ794936.77-NODE-77-length-78533-cov-7.335470_pt1 | contig 78533 bp, 47 predicted proteins | sample MGYA00511083_ERZ794936 | MGnify/ENA primary metagenome ERZ794936 (study PRJEB30137, sample SAMN04331409) | food metagenome | isolation source: Y2 must sample point D1 replicate A | place: Australia: South Australia | collected 2014 ... | reverse complement strand
TGATTTTGTTGGGTTAAAAACGTGATACAGCTTTTATTGTTTACACTTTTTTAGTTTTGTTTACATTTAAAAAAAGTTAATTTTTATTTTTAAAAATGAGTTTATCAGAAATTAATTGCATATTTTGCATTTCTTTTTAATATTCATTAAATGAAAACTTTGTACAATGATATATTTTAATCACAATTTTGCTGTAAGAATAACTCAATAAATTACCATATTCGTGATCTTCAACGTCCTTTAACCATTCTTGAACAAACGTAGTCTTATGTCCGTCTAACACATTAAATCTTCTTATACATATTTTTTTTTAAAGCGGAAAAAACGACTCGAAAGAAAGCCATATTGGCTTGTTAATGAAACTGAAATTATAATTTAACATTGGATATCTTATCAAACATTAAACCACACTGAGAAAACAAAATAACAAAAACAAAAAGTAAAAATTTTAAAAACTAGCTAGAAAACAACAATAAGAGATCAATGTCTTCGACTGAATTGAAACTAGCCTCTTTAAAAACACTAGCCAATGAACTAGTCTCTGTTTTATTGACAAACACATCTAATAACTTGAATAGAAGAATCACAATCACAAAGTTTGCTGATTGGAGAGCAGCTATTATTCAAGACAAAGATCTCGGAAACTTTTCTTTTAATAAAAATGAACTTATAAACCTAATCAATGTTAACCTTAATGCAGCCGGATTGCAACTCATCGCTTTGAAGAATGGTTATTATTTGCAAAAGAAAAATCAAATTGATATACCTATAGGAAATGATTTTTATCAAGATTTGGGTCAAGAAGGTCAGCAGCAATTGGCTAGGGAAACGTTAAAATATGAAAATACCAAGCGTTTGACAGATTTCAAGATAGAAAACAATATACCAGATAATAAACTGGAAGAGGATGGTTTAATTTTCCTGATTTGTGCAATCTTATTTATTCATGGTGGCAGAATGCTAGTATCCAAGCTGGAAGAGGCATTGGAATTGTTCATCAACCTCAATGAAACACCATGCGGAACCAAAAATCTGAAACTAAATGCATTCATAACTTTTCTGAATACATCTGGGTATATAAAGACATATGACGGTGATAGAGACCTAGATCTTATCCAACAAAACACATCTGAAATCTTCAAATGCATAAGAATAGGACCTACGGCGTTAGAAGAGTTCACTCCAATCACCATGGCTAAGTTTGTAAGCGAAATCAAAAAAATACCTCTTGGTCATGTGATTCAAGAAAGCACATCTCTCCATAGTACATTAAAACAAGAAGCCTGGTTCCCCGTAGACTTCCAAATACAATCATCAAACAACAGCAATGCTAATGAGGAGATGAACGTTGTTGCCTACAAGCAATCCCCAACACAAGCCTCTTTCTCCCAACCAAAATCTACATGAGATAAATCACTACGTGCCATAGTTGTTACGCGTAACATAGACAGTCACGTGTAATTTTAGGTGTAAAATATATAGAATAAGCGAGGCAAAATTTTTCCTTGTTTTTTTTTCTGTACGACCCTTCGTATAGCCTTAAATTGTGTTACTGGATCGGGGAATTTTTTGAAAACGACAAAGTATTAAAAAAATCAATATTTTCACAATTTTATTTTAAAAATTTGAATTAAAGACCAAACTTAAAGCTTGAAGTTAATAGTACAAATACTTACATTTCGGTATTAATATATAGTTTTTTGTTCATATTAAATCGACAACTTTAGATTATTTTACCTCCCAATAAGATAAAAATATGAGTTTAGATCCTTTAGATTTAGCTGTTTTATGCTGCTTAGTAGCATCGGTTGTTTTATACACGAAAAAAGATGATATTTTGACCTTTTTGAAAGGCTCTGATTCTTTAGACTCTTCCATTGGTATTTCCTCCGGATCTTCTAGAGATTTATTGGAAACCATATTATCAAACGATAAAGACTTTTTGATTTTATACGGTTCTCAAACAGGTACTTCAGAAGACTACTGTAAGAAGTTTGCTAAAGAATTACATTCCAAGTTTAAAGAACTACAAATTTTATGTGGTGACTTTGAAAGTTTTGATTTCGATCAACCAAACACTTTAGGTGATTTGGTCGGCAAAGTCAAGGCTGTTGTCATTTTTATGTCCACCTACGGTGAAGGTGAATTACCTGATCCATGTGTTAACTTTGATGATTACTTAAACAACATTTTAGATGCTGATGAATTAAAAGGTTTACCAATAATGATTTTTGGTTTAGGTAACTCTACCTACGAGTTCTTCAATGGTGCTGCCAAAAGATTAAAGGAAAAATTAGTTGATGAAGCTGGTGCAACTTTATTAGGTGAAATTGGTGCTGGTGATGATTCTGTTGGTAATACTGAAGAAGAATATGTTTCATGGAAGGAAAAGGCTTTTGAAATTATTGAAAAAGAATTTGACTTAGAAGGTGGTGACTCTACTGCCTTTGAACCAATGTACGACTATGTTGAATACAATGACAATGAGGATGCTGTTTACAAAGGTGAGTTAAACAAGCAATACTTATCAGCCAATGCTGACAAAAAACACATTGGTCCATTTGATCATTCCTATCCATACCTTGCCCCTGTTGCCTCATCTTATGAAATCTGTGCTCCTGAAGCTATGAGAAATTGTGTTCACATGGAATTTGACATTTCTGGTTCAAACATAAAATATGAAACTGGTGATCACTTGGGTATTGTACCTCAAAACCCTCAAGAAAATGTTCAACACTTCTTGAAGACTTTATCCTTGAACGGTAATGAAACTTTTGATTTGAAATTGAAAGATCCAACTTCCACTTTGCCTTTCCCGGTTCCAACCAATGTTGAAACTGCTGTAACCAATTACTTAGAAATCACTGGTCCTGTTTCCAGACAAATGATTGGTCAATTAGTTCAATTCATTCCTGAATCTGAAGAAAAAATTAGACAAAAACTTATTGATATTTCCTCTGACCCTGATACCTTCCACAAGGAAGTTATTGAGCAAAACCTTAACTTCTCAAACTGTTTGGAATACATCTCCGCAAACTTTGCTTGGGGTCAATATATTCCTTGGACTTTCTTATTAGAAACTATTCCATCTTTGAAGCCAAGATTCTATTCCATTTCTTCTTCAAACTTAAAAGATCAAGATAGAATCCATATAACTGCAATGATTGAAAATTCCGATCCTAATAAAAAGGTTTTTGGTGTTACCACCAACTTGATTAATCAAATTCAAAAATTTGACCAAGCAGACCAACTACCTGTACATTATAACTTAAAGGGTCCAAGATCTTTGTATCAAACTGGAGATAACTTTAAGTTACCTATTTTTGTAAGAAAGTCCACTTTCAGATTACCAAAAAACCCAGAAACACCAATAATCATGATTGGTCCTGGTACAGGTGTTGCCCCATTCAGGGGTTTCATAAGAGATAGATTAGTTGAAAACCAAAAAGCCGATATGATGTTATTCTATGGTTGTAGAAACGTTCATGATCACTTATATAAATCTGAATGGACTGATGAATATAAACCAGAGTTACCAAACTTGAAGATTTTCACTGGTTATTCTAGAGATCCAACTCTTCCAAAAACTTATGTTCAAAAATTGATGTTAGACCAAAAAGATGCTATCATGGAAGCCTTAAAGAAGGGTGCTTTTGTGTATGTTTGTGGTGATGCTAGCGCTATGGCCAAACAAGTTAATGATACCTTGGTTACCATTGTTAGCGATAAACAAAATGTAGATATAACTCAAGCTCAAGAAATGATGAAAATGATGAAATTAAACGGTAAGTATCACGAAGACGTTTGGTAAATTCTGATTTAAGATAATCAAAATAAAAAACAAGGAAAAATCACAAGTATTATATAATCCATATAAATCAATACCATATTAGTTAAACGTTTTGAAGAATACCTTCATTTGGGTGGTTTTCTCTCATTATATATTTAATTATAAAACTATAGTCAAAAGTTTTTGAGCAACATCATTGTCCTTTTCCAAACCATAATACGAGGCTATGTTATATTCGCTCATTACTATATCAACTAAGGTAGAATTAAAATCTTGCACATCTATAAGCTTTTCATATTGAATCAGTACTTTTATGCCTAGAAGTTCGTTTGATTCGCTGTATATATCCCATTTATAAACTTCTATGTTTTCGTTGAAAAACCCAGAAGAAAAGTTCTTAAAATTGATAGCTTGTTTAAAGCCCCATTCCTTGTTACTGTTCAACAGCGAATTAAACTCTTGTTTGACAAGAGCTGTGTCGATACTTTGGTTTAATGGTATCTCCAGTTTTAAAGAATTACCTTTTTCAATGGCAACTTTCATATCATTACTTGTGGAGTCAAAATCAATTGTCAAATACTTGTTTAAAGCTTGTGATTTATATAATAACAATTGGTAGTCTTTTTTAGGATAGCTATAAATTCTGGTTTCTCTGTCTTTGTCCGAATCAATGGCAATACTGTTAATAAAGTCCATTGCTTTAAGTAGATGATCTGAGTTCTTGATATGTGCTAGATAAGCTGGCATGATGGTGGTGTTCTTGGTTATTTGTTCACTCATAATGTATTATTTATTTTGAAAAAAAGCAGTATTAGTTCTTTAGGCTTTTAGGAAAAGTATACGTTTAAACTACCTTTTTGGTAGACTTAAATCCGACAAATATTCAACTGTGTAAAAATCCGAAAATCATACAAATTCAAAATTAATCATAATGAAGACAAATAAGTCGAATAAGCACCTAATCAAACCAAGTTTTAGATGTATAGCGAAGAGGAACAGCAGTTCCAAAATGATTTGATAAATAAGTTCAAGTTAATTGTGACTTTTTACTCCTTTCTAAAGTTCAAGCACCAATATTTGAACTCTGTGAAATTCACCGATGTTAAGGCAAATGTTAATAAGTCTTTAACTCAAAAAAGAGAACAAACCCCTGAACTGATACCAACAACTGAACTTACACAACAAGATTTAGCAATAATCTCATATTTGCTGAATGAAACAAAGAAGAACAAGAAGCTTACAAGATTCTTGGATTTCAAATATATATCGAAAGATCAATATGAATTCGAAAATCAGTCTACTCGTAATGCTGGTAAAATAACAAATCAATTAGCTAATGATGATATCTTCAGCTTGAAATCGATGGATACGGATTTAGAAGAGGAAAATTTGTACAATGAGTTTTTGATACTAAGAATAAACGTTCCTGTAGCTAGCTGTAAAACAATAGCTGCACTAAAAGAGTTCATAATGAAAGTGATAAAGACTTTTTGTGACAAGCTGGGTGACTTTTTCAGCGAGAATGAAGACCCTGTAAACATCTTGGATGCATTGTCCATCCCAAAAAGAACGATTCATAGTGATCCATTAAGCAACATAGTAAACAAACTACAACCTGGTGAAAAGAGACGTATCTTTGATGACGAAGATGCTGCAAGATATGCAGAAATTGACGAGAAAGAAAGAATAGGTGATTTTTTGGACACATACTTGAAACCTGAGATCGATATGACTATTCCTGCCAAAACTGCTAAATTTAAAAATAACTTAGACATTCCAAGAATTTTAAACGTCATGTTGAATCCTATAGAGAACCTATACACACACCAACATGATGCAGTTGCAGAGCTAATGAACGGTAGAAACTGTATTTTAACTACATCCACATCATCAGGTAAATCTTTAGTTTATCAAATAACATCAGTTTGGAAAATTTTGGAAAACATAGACTCCACTATGATGTACATAGCACCAACAAAGGCTTTAGCACAAGATCAAGTTCGTTCTTTCAATGTATTCTTGGACAAGGTGCGAACACTACCAGCAGAAGAGATAATTAGTATGTTACCATTTGAAGTATCTGATCAAGAAGATTATGTTTATAAGTTAAAGAATATAAAAATATCTACTTATGATGGTGACACTACCCAAGAACAAAGAAGGCAAATATCCAAATGGGCTCAGAACAGCATACAAATTATTTTCACAAATCCAGATATGATTCATGCTGCAATACTACCAAATCATCAAAAATGGGCTCCATTTTTGGAGAATCTAAAGATGGTAATAATCGATGAATTGCACATCTACAACTCCTTATTTGGAACTCACGTATCCCTAGTATTCCGTAGATTACGTAGAGTGCTTGCATTTTATCAAACATCAACAATACATGAAATGGTATGGCTGGGATGTTCAGCAACATTAAGAAATCCGTTAGAAGCCTTTAGACAAATAACTGGTTGTGATGAGTACACAATTTCAGTTATTGACAATGATGGTTCTCCAAATGGGTTGAAACACATCATTATAGAAAATCCTGAATTGGAAAACTTGAATAAGAGAGACAGTATTGGACAAACTGCTAGGATCATTGTTGAATTAATGAAGAGAGATATCAAAACAATTGCTTTTTGCCATGTTAGAAGATTGTGTGAAATCCTTATCAAAGAAGTCAAAAGGCTCATTCAACAGGATTCAAATTTTGAGCAATGGGACTATTTGTTGAATGAAGTTGTTTCATATAGAGGTGGTTATTCTGCTGTTGATAGACGTAAGATTGAAAGAGAGTTATTTCATGGTGGTGTTAAGTGTTGTATATCCACAAATGCATTAGAGTTAGGTATCGATATAGGTTCTTTAGATTGTGTAGTCATGTGTGGGTTTCCCTTAACTTTAGGTAACTTTCAACAACAGTCTGGTAGATCCGGTAGAAGTGTTCAAGAATCTATGACCTTATTGGTTTGTGGTGACTCTCCGGTAGACCAGTACTACTACAAGCATAAGGAGGAATTGATTAGTGATGATAAGTCTATGTTTCAAGACCTGGTAATTGATATGGAGAACGTATTGGTATTGGGTGATCATTTACAGTGCGCCGCTTTTGAAATACCATTTGATATTACAAAAGATTACAAATACTTTGAAAAAGATGTTAGATTTGATATTTTTGAAAATACTGTTAAAGATAAACTGGAATTTAATGGTACAGACCACACCGTTGATACTTTCTTAAATGATACGTACACATGTAGTGAAAAATATCTACCTTGGCCAAGCGGTTATGTTTCGTTAAGAGGTGTTCAAGAAGAAATGTTTGCTGTTGTTGATGTTACCAATAATAGAAACATAGTCATTGAAGAAATTGAAATGTCAAGAACATCATTCACTTTATACGACGGTGCTATATTTATTCATCAAGGTATTTCATTTTTGGTTAAAGAATTTAATAGCAAAGAACATTATGCTAAGGTCATCAGAACGGATGTGGAATATACAACAGCTCAAAGAGATTTTACTGATGTCGACCCTGTTATAATAGAAGTTGTGAAGGCAGTGAATGGTACTGATCTTCCAATTTTCTTTGGCTTATTAGAGACAACTATTAAGGTTTTTGGATTTCTGAAAATAGACAAGTGGGGTAAAGTCATTGATGCTGTAGAAACTTACAATCCACCGTTCTCATACAGAAGTAAAGGCTTTTGGATTGATATACCAGAAAAATGCTTAGAATATTTGGAGGAGAAATGTATCAATAAGGCCGCTAGTATACATGCTGCAGAGCATGCAATCATTAGTTGTTTGCCAAAGTATATCATAACAGGATTTAATGAAATAAAAACTGAATGTAAAGCTCCAGAGAAAGAATTTTCCAGCAGAACAACAGAAAGAATCAGACCAGCGAGAATTTTGATATATGATTCTAAAGGAGGTCCAACAGGTTCCGGATTATCCATCAAAGCTTTTGAAAACGTGAATGATATCTTGAAGACATGTTTGTCCAAGATTGTAGAATGTGAGTGTGAAAATGGATGCCCAACATGTGGTATTAGTTTGCCAAACTGTCCGGAACGAAATCTGGTGCTGTCTAAAAATGGTAGCAGAATTATACTTGAAAGTATCCTGGGAACAGATGAGGAGCAAATGCGCACGATCATGAAGTCCATTCCTTTAGAGGACCCTACTTCAAACGGATCTACAATAGAGACCATACGGGTTGTCAATGGTACTGTAAAATACTCACCAAATGTCAGGGTTATTGAGTAAATTATCTGCTTATTTATGCATTTATTCAACTTTTTGAAAATTAAAATTTTTAAAGAAGTGCTGTGTTTGCATAGTTTTAATGTAGTCAAGTTGTTCACAACCTTTTGACCAATGAGAATTAGCGCAGAGTGCCGGACTTAAGCAGTACCAAACAGTAAGAAAAAGCGTGACCTTGTGGTCACGTGCACATGTCTCAAAAAAGCCATGAAATCTGCCTTTTTTTTCAGCAAACTTATTCAAAATCAAAGCAACTCTTACAACTCTATGCCATATCTTCTAACCTTTGCAGTGTATAAGGTAAACACCAATTAAAGTGTTGAAGTAGCCTCTATATAGACTATATACTACCTTTGTTGATTTCGCCAATACTGTACAAAAAAAAACATACACAAATCGGACTTAACAGTGGACTTAACATCAAAATTTGCGTCGGACTTAACCATCCTCTGCTCTCCAACGCTTGCGTTGCAGCGAAAAATTTTCAAATTCGTCTCTTTTTTTCGTTGGCTCCTTCGTATTCTGCTTGGTGCAAAATTTTTTCCTTCTTTCTTTTTTTTTCGCTGTATGAACACTTATACGTTCTTATAGCTTGTATAAGATTATTCAGAGTTCGATACACCCAAGGAAAACTATCGTTGAGTTATTACTAGATATATCATTAATATTTCTTTCATTGGATCCATAAGCCAAAAAATCACATAAAATACTATATACATAATGTTCTCTATCACTTCCAAAAGATTACAATCAGCCGTCAAAGTACCAGTTCAATTATTCAACTTAGAAGGTGTTTACGCTACTTCTTTATACAAGTCAGCTGTTTCTTTAAACAAGTATGACGAATCATACAAGAGTTTACAATTCATCAACGAAGTTTTAAGCAAGGAAAAGGGTAAGATTGCCAGTTTGATTTCTAACCCAACTTTAAACACTGAAGAAAGAAATATTGTTGTTGAAACTTTAGGTAGCAGTGCCGCTACTCCAGTTAAGAACTTTTTAGGTGTTTTAGCTGAAAACAACAGATTAAGTTTGTTACCATCTATCATTTCAGACTTTGAAAAGTTAAACCAAGCCCACAGCAATGTTGTTGACTGTAAGGTTTACTCTGCCCAACCATTATCCTCATCTATTTTAGCCAGAATTAACAAGGCTGTTACCAAGTCCAAGTTTGATTTAGTTGCCAAGGGTGGTAAGTTAGAAATCGAAAATATTGTTAAGCCAGAAATCTTAGGTGGTTTAATTGTTGAAATCAACAACGGTGAAAAATTAGTTGACTTATCTGTTTCTTCAAAGGTTACCAAGTTGAATGCTGTCTTAAACGAAAGTATTTAAAACTAATGTATTTGTCATTTTTTAGGAATTATTACAAAGAACAAAAAAAAAAAAACAACAAACAGAAACAAGAAATAATCAAAACACATTTTAAACTATTAACATTCATGTTAAGGTAATGATATATTATGAACAAAACAAATAAAGCTAATCTGAAAAATAAATTGTTATTTCGAAATAATTAAAATACAACATATTCTTAAACAAAACCACTAAATAACTTCATTATGGTATCATTTACTTTGTTAATTATAGTTATATAACAAGTCTTAGTATCTTTTTTTTTTTTAAAAAAAGGAAAAGAACATAAAATCAGTAAAGAAAAATAAACATGCTGGAATACAAATGGTATTTTTTCTTAAAGAAATGTTTATAAACATATATAATATAGGCTAACTTATTTGGTCTTTTTTTCTTCATCAGAATCTTCAGAAGAACTGGAGCTTGATTCATCTTTGCTCTTTTTCAATAGCTTCTTTTGCTTTCTTTCTTCTAAAAATTGTTTATACTTTTCAATACTGACTTTTTGAACACCTTTTCTATAATCTTCGTAGCCAGGGTATTCTGTTCCACAAAAAGTATCCCAAGCAATGAAGAATGGTTGTGAAAAGTTGCTTTTGATACCCCAGTTTTGATGATGGATGTCATGATATACTGAATTGTTAGGGAATATAATTTGGAAAATATCAAATGGCAAAGAGTAACCACAATGGTCATCAACAGTCTTCATTGTAGCAAAGGTGTATAAAACAACTTGTTCCTTTGGACTCAGTTGGGTGATCAACATAGCAATACCTGTACCTAAAGTATCCAACAAGAAACCTTCAACAGGTTGGTTGAATAAAGCACCATAAGCATATGGAACATATAAAGCATGGTGTCTGGAGTGGAATAATTTGTAAAGAGTTTTATTTTGATGCATTAATCTGTGTAACCAATATTGCCAAGAATCTATTATCACAAATCCAGCAAAGACTTTCAAAAATGAAATACCGTATGAGTACCAAAACAAGTAGAACCAATCAGGTAAGAATTGATTAAGTGGAGTAAAAACTACAGACTGGTACTTCCAAGACCAAATTTCTTCGTAAATCTGAGTAAAAGTCTTAGGTACACAATCTTCATAAATGTAGAAAATGTAGCCAACTACAGATTGAATAAAGTGTTGGAAAATAACTTCTAGCAATACTTGCATTCTGGAAGCTCTATTCCTTTTTCGTTCTTCTTCAGAAGGATGTATTCTATAGTATTCAGCTAGTTCGTAAACATCAATAATATGGAAAAACAAAGACAATCCCCAATATGCTACAACAGGGGCAATCAATGCTAGAATACCGTCTGGAGTACCTTGAATGATAGATCTTTGATCAAGCGTGACATCTGCCTTGACTAATATGTTTTCACTTGGATGAGATGCAACGGATAGATAATCCAATGCTTTTGGGTATTGGTTCATAAACCATAATGGGAATCTTGATACATCAGAAGTCATGATGAAAGTAAGTTGTGTGTGTGTGTGTGTGTGTTTTTGGTTGTTAGTTTTCTTTTTTTTATTATAATTAATCTTTTCTTTATCAGTAATTACATTCCCCTTTAAATAACTTAATGAGACAATAATGTCAAGCTTCTTAATTAGATCAATCAATAACAAATTTCAAAAAGTCTAGATATAGCTTGTGTACTAATATGTGTATACGAGACAGAAGCACGAGTTTGGCCGAAATAGGAAGTGCACCGTAATTTTAGCAGGGCAAATTGGCCCATGGCTCAAAACAAGTTTTTTGTCGGATTTAATTTTCGTCGGGGTAAAAAATCGGCTTTAAATGTGCACGTGACTCATAGGAAATATTCATCCATAACTTATTTACATTGGGGGAACTTATATATAACTCTATTAATTTTCACTTTCAGCAAGATCTTTTTCTTCTTGTGGTATGACTGATTCTGGTTCATTTTCTGCATCCCATTGACTTCTGGAAATATTATTAATTTCAAGTACAGCTTCAAATGGATCACGAGTAATTAGATCTAGTGTTTTATGCTCAATCATTATTTGGGAAGTTTTAGATTTCCAATGCTTTTCTTCATCTCCAGCATTTTCTTTTTCTCTCCAATAGATCGTTACTTGGCCATTAAGGTCTGATGAGTTCAAATACTTTGATTTACTCAAACTCTCTACTAAATCAGCTACACCTTCTTGTTGAACGAATGGATTGTATAAACCATAAGAAGGCTTTCTTTTTGGGTCAATTTGACTCAATTTTCTGATTTTCTTATTTTCCTTTATTTGCAAGGTATATCTCATTTTCTTCAAAGCAACCAAACTTTTAAATATTTCTCCTGCTTGTACATAATTAGAAAAACTTGCCACGTAAAATACTTCCCAGTAATCTGGTCTGCAATGAACTGGACTTATTTGGGTTTGATGTTGTTTGAAGTTAGTTTGATAGACTAATTTTGGATCAATAACTGGTATAGTATTATAGGTTAAAGTACCATCTCTTATATTTCTCCAACAACATAGAATTGGTCCGAAACCTGCTTTTTTAGATTGTAATGGACTGAATAAAATTGGTACATCTTTCTCTAGAAAATGCTTAGGATCTACATAGAAACCTGTAAGCTTTGTTTTCAAATTATATAAACTTTTAAATCCCATTTTTGGTGTATGTGTGTATTTTTAAGTTATATATTATTGGTACTTTTAGTTCCTTTTTTATTTCTTTATTAGTATTGATTTATCAAAGAACATACTAGGAAGGTGAAAATTTTTCTTGAAAATTACAGATTTGTATTTCACTCGAGGAAACCAAAAAAAAAAAAAAGAAAGAAAGAAATAGAGGCTTTATATCCGAAAAGCAGCAAAAGCCACCGCTACCAGGTAAGTCACCTGACTTAAAATGATTGCTACCAGGTAAGTCACATGACTTGAAAATGATTGCTACCACGTAAGTCACATGACTTAAAAATGCTTACAACCATTATTCAGAAGAAATCTTAAAAACAATTGTTAATTGAAACGATCGATAACTAGAAAACCATTGAAATAAAAATGCCTGTTTCTAGATCACACAATCTTTTGGTTGTATTTGAGAATGAAAACAAATACACTACAACTCAAATTTTTGATGCTTATTGTCACACCTTTCCAAAAGGAAATATACAAATCAACAACAGGATTGATCATAAGTATATCCAGGATTCATCAAACCATTTGTCTTCTGAACATTTACATTTCTGTGGCACTTGTGGGGCAATAAAAGAAACACACATTAATAAAGATAATCATGAAAAATGGTTTTGCAATTATTGTCAAGATGCTAATTATCTGTCTGAAGACAGATTTGACGATGTTGTTAAGGACAATTTTATCAGCGATATAACCTCAATCAAAGATGCTGAGTTAACTAACTTGAATTTGATAATTTTGGATTTATGTTTAAGGGATGATCATGACAGAGAATATGTAAAATTTTTTTTAGAATCTTTGGTAAACAAAACTTTAGCAAACTCAACTGAACTTATAAACTTTGTTATCATATTGCCAGATAACAACTTTTTGACCTTTAATAATATGAACCTGAAGAAGTTTGACCACAGAAGTGACGTTGATTTCATAAACAATGCATTTAATATTAACCAATTTCCATGGGAACTATTTAACCAATTGATAGATAATGTGAAAGTCACAGAGACTGGTTCTCACAGATGCAAACGTGAATTTCCTATGGAACTTTTATATTCAAAGTTTCAGAACTTGAGCAATACCTTTGTCAAATTGCTATTTCATCAATTAGGTCCTGTTACTTCCAAACAAGGTAAAATAGTCAACAGTGGTAAAAAACATTTTGTCAGAAAATTTGATGATAATAAGTACAACAGAGAGTCATACAAGTTATCAAAAAAGGCAGCAAAGTATTACACAGAACAATCAACAAGGTTCTGCTTTTTGCAGAAAAAGCAAAACTTCTTTATTAATATGGCTTTGTTTGGATGCTCTTTGGATGATATAGGTGTGATGGAGTTATCAAGTATATTCAAAGTTTATAACTTTGTAGATGATTATTCCACATTTTTAAATAAAGAAAAACTAAACTTTTCACTTCAAAAATGGTATGAAGAAGACAATCTTAAACTAATAGAGTTTGAATCTTTTTCAACTTCTGATCTTTTTAACATAGCTGGTATATGGGGAGATTCGATTAATTTTGAAAAAGTTGGTAAAACTGATAGAAACCTGAATAAAAAGCCTATAGATGATTTATATGTCAAAAATCTAGTCAAAACTGATAATTGCAGAGTATTGGCATGCAACAGTTTGTTTAATACCTTAAACTTGTCTTATACCATTAAGTTGATAAGAAATGCTTTGGATAAAGAAGATGGTGTATTGACCGAAGAAATGTTACAGCTGAAGCATGGAAGTAACAGAAGAAGTATAAATGTTTATCCTGACCGAATAAAAATACAAAACATAACAAAATTTATCAATAAGGGCAGATATTACCTACAAAAGCATGCTTTGAATTTCCCAGTGATTAAAGATGTTACTGAAAATATAGGCTACAAGATCGATCACAGTATGCTATTTAACAGCATTTTAACTAAGTTTACAATGACAAATTACAACCTGATAAGAAATGACATTCACAATATAACAATGTTCATGGAAAGCTACCAAAATACCTTAACAAGCCAGTTGATAAACAACTATATGAAAATGGATTTTTTAAAAGCCATTGATGTTGACATAGAAAAGCTGCTATTGGGATTCTATAACATGAAGTATACTCTACCTATTGCGAATGTAGTGCAAATGACTCCAGATGAATATTTCATGAACATATCCAAAATCATAAACAACAGCATTTATGACAACATGCTGGAAATCTATCCAAAGAACCACTACAATGGTGATCTTCTAACATCGATTGAACTAAGCGATATCGTGTATATTTTAGATAAAAACGCTACTGATTTTGCTAAACCCAAACTTGAAGTTAACAATGACAGCACAAGAAGACACGTAAGCAATAAAACCAACTTTACAGTTCTCAATGATAAACACGAAGTTGTTATGGACTATGAAATCTTCAAATCCACCATCATCAATAAGGCATTTAAGTAATATTTCCTTTTTCATAAAAGGGGATGTTCCTTTAGGGTAATTTAAGCGCGTTGTATATGCCAAACATTTTTTCCCCTTCCTGGAGGGCGTTTCCCCAGTCTTAGGGTTGAATATAACCATTGCACCAAATTATCGTTATACTAGTAAAAATCAAATAGGCCATATATTTTTCTTTTTTTTTTCTTTTTTTTTTTTTAAATTTAAATTTAAAAAAAACTACAATATTCCATAGTGAGCACACCATACATTCATCATTAATAGTACAATTTCGTCGGACAAGTACTTGAGATAAGATGACAGCTGAAAACGTTAAAGTTGAAACTACTGAAGAATCTGAATACAATACAGAACTTTTGAATTTTCTGAACAATAATCCCGATCTTATAACGGTTAGTAATTATGCAGAGGATCATACTACTGTAGATTCAGGGATCAATTCGGAAATAAAAAACAGATTTCCAAGTTTGAATGCTTTTAACAACACCTTTAGCAAAATCGAATTAGAAAATTACATAAATAAGTCGTTAGTAGTGGTCGATCAAACCATAAGTCCAAATGCATCCAATGTCATCAAAAAAATACTTTTAAACAGCAAACCACAGAAAAACACCAGAGAGTTATATTTAACAGACATCAACAATATAATCTTTTCCAAGGACGATTCAATAAATTCCTTTAAGTTCAAATATGATTCATACTTGAAAAGTTCAATGGAAAAACATAAAACAGATATTATAAACCCAAATTTTGGTAAAATTCCCCCAATCGGACATAACACAGCGCAAAACAAGCCAATTCATACCATAAGTGATATTTTATTGACTCCTATTATACAGTTTCCTAAAGTGATTGAATACATAAAACTTCACGAAAATAGAGAGCTGATAGAATTTATAATGAAGTATGTTCAACTGTTTAATTCATTTGATGGTGATTTCACTGACAATGATAAGCATTTTTATGCAATTTGTTTACTAATTGCTAAGAAGAACAAAGGTATTCATGACGACCATCAGACTGTGCTTTATTTGAAGGAAATAATGGAGAATCTAGATTCTACACAGTTTGATAACATTGATGATTTCAAATTTGAACAAGTTTTGGATCCATTTATTAAATTTCCTCAAGTTATTAGATTGAATGAATTTGATCTCAAACAGTTATTCAATAAGCTCAACAATAATTTCAAAAATGATTATGCTAAAATAGAAACCTTTATTAAAACCATAAACTCCATAAACGGTAACAACAAGTTGTTTTTAGAACATTTCTTAAAGGTCTCGTTGTTGTTAAAGTTTATAGTGTCACAAATCATAAACATCACATATAAGTTTGAATGTAAAAATTATAACCAGGACACCAAAAAATCTGAAATCATAGAGTTTCCTGATAACCAAGAGTTTGAAATTTTGAACACTCTTGTTAGTAAAGTTTTGGGGTTGAAGGATTTTTATAAACTCTCAAACAACAATCAAATAGTGAGTATCAATAAAAACATGATTTTCAAAAAGAATATTTCACAAAATGCTCTTCAGGTTCAAAATGGTGTGAACAAAAAACCATTGGCAAAAGGCAACCAAAACCCTGTGAGTTATAGCGTTAATGGATTTAATAATTCATATAATCCGTTGGTTGATGGTGCATTGGATCCAATATTTTTTATTAATTGGATTGTTCCTGTCTTGAATAGGTTTTTTAGAATCACATATGAGTTGCCAAACTTTTACAGAGTTGATAAGTTAGGAATTGAAAATTTCAACGCTTCTTTTAAAAACGAGCATTATGTTACTATTTTGAGTTTAAATCTTTATAAAAGCTTAATGAAAGATGATGCCGATTTCTTGCAAAAGTCTAAAGTTGACAATGTATTTTTGGTAAGCAACAGCATCAATGATGATTTATTGAATAAAGTTACTCGATTTTTTATCTTTAATGATGCATCTATCGGTAATAAATCAAGCAAAATCAACAAAGAAAATTTAATTCTTTGGAGAAACCATTTATTAAATGAGATAAAATTTTTGCAAAAGGAAAATAACGAATTGAATGATATTTTTGAAAATAAAATAGAAAATTTAGATGTTATAAGATACAACAAAATACCTAATTTGATCAACGGAAAATTTGACAATGAACTAACTTTAATTGATGCTGATTATGTTGAAAGGGCAAAAAGATTTATTGAAAATGAAGTGACATCTCACCACAACAAGGAAATGAACACAAAATCTTTGTATTATAAATACTTCCAAGATGAAAGTAGTGTAACTAATGACATGAATGTGAAGACATTGAAAATGAGACTAGAAAAATGCTATGAACAAGTATCAGTCTTAGAAAAGAGATTATCAGAGTTAAAATCGAATGTAAACTTTGAAAAAAAAGAAGAAGATCAAAAGCAAATTCAAGATTTTGATACTTTGAAAGATGAATTTAAACATGATGAACAACTATTAACTGAACAATTGTATGAGCTTCAAGAAAAGTATAAAGATAAATCTAATGAAGCCTTTAAAAAAGCTACAAATCTTACTCAATTGAAAGATCATTTAAAGTCAAGAGAAAAGTACTTGGAAGTATTGACTATTGAAGAGAATAAGGTTTCAAAGAACAAGGAGAAACTTGGCAAATACAAGACAAATATAACAATAGATAACTACAATAGTCTATTAGCATTATTAAAATCTAAACATAAAGCATTCCTAGAAAATGAATAAATATATATTATACATAAGTTTGATCTAGTCTCATTAATAAATGCTTGTGAGCTGTAATATCTGGTTTATTTTCTGGATCAGCAGGGATTTTAGAACTGCTCCATCCTTTCAAAGAAGTGTTATTTTCAGGATGAACGAAACATACAATGGAATATCTGTCTCTTTCTCTAGATTCTGGAACAAGAACTCTGTGTATGGTTGACTTGATAACACCATTGGTCCAGAATTGTAAAAGATCACCAAAATTGACTACTAAAGGAGCACCTTCAAGATCGTTGTCGGAGGCTAAATAATCAATATCTAACCATTGATCATCGATGTTCAATTGCAGACCTTGTTGGCCCTTTTGTTGGAATAATAAAGTCAATAATCCATAGTCAGTATGAGCACCTGCTCTTACTTCATTGTTAACATCTTCTTTGACGTCTCTTAATTGTGGGTATCTCAACATTCTCAACATGGTATTAGTATTACCACTTAGGGAAGGCAAGACTTCGTTGATTTCTTCTTGTTCTAATTCGAAAGTGTTTAGTATGTGTTCGAATAACTTCTTGGCAACAGCAACTAAAGAGTCAGTGGTTTTGTTGACTGTATCTTGATTTTTGACAAAGATTTCTGGGTGTGCAGAAATATCATTGATTTGACCATTTTTTAGATCAACTGGACCAATGTTGTAAGCTTCTTTGTAATCTTTGCTTTTTCTTACATCTAATTGTTCTTGTTTCAAAGAAGTGTAACCAACGTTATTGGTGATTGGATATTCATCCTTGATAGATTGATCGATTTTGAAGAAGTTTTTTGATAATTCAAACATAGAGTCGATATGTTCTTGTGGGATTCCATGTCCCTTCACAAACAAAAACCCTTGCTCAGTACAAGCTTTGAATAATTTAGTTTTGATTTCTTCAGTAGGTTTAGAGATGTCAATGATTTGCAGCATAATGTTTTAAGTTAAAAAGTGTTTGATTTTGGTTATTTCGAATAAATCTTTCAATAAATCTTTCAATAAAAACTTCAATAAATACTTCAATACATAATTCAATGTTCCACTCTAATATATACTCCATTCCTTATTTTAAAGTTTTAAAATGATTTATTCAATTTGATTAAAATAAGCGAGACTTTTTATATAGGATCGCAAAAAAAAAATCAATAAATTAGGTTGTAGGAGTTCTTGCACTTAAGCCCTTCGCAATTTAAATACCAATATTCAACTTCTCGTTTTTTTCTCCGGGTGGCTTGTAATATGGGTGTAGCCGTTTGAAGATACGTTGAGAAGTCAAATTATAGTATTTTTTCGGAGATTACAAGTACGTAGTGAAGAAGTAGACACCAGTTTAATATACAGAAGAACAGAATCAATGACTTTTTTTTATGGAGATTGAAGTATAGTTGGTGATTTTCTCCAGGAGTTGCTTTCTGGTACATTTTTTAGTGCTGTTTCAAGACATTTTTTTTTTCGCCTAGCAATATTTTTGGTTTAATCAATTTGTGATTTCCTTTTTGGGAAAAATAGTTGTATTTTATCAATTCAAACTTACCCGCCTGTAAAAAACATGGTATTTTTACCTAAAGTAGTAATTTTACGTTTTTTTTTGCAAAAAATGTCATCAAAAAAATACGTTAAACCTCTCTATTTGTTGAATTTCAAATTGTATCTAAATTTAAAGCAACATTTACATGCATTAAAACTTAGTAAAATAATTGTAATATTATATATTTAAATAGCTGAAAGTTTTTCCTATCCAATGAATATAATATTGTTATTAAAATACCATGAAACCAACGTGTATCAGGTATTTGAAATTTTTATGATTTTGTCGAAAACATACGGGCCAAAAAACAAGCACTAAATACTCATAGTTTAGCAACATTTGACGGCAAACAACAGCTGTAAATCACTCATCCAATGCATTAACAAGCAACCAGAAATAAAAACAAAGTCCCAATCAACGAACTAAAACTAGAACTTCAGAAAAAAAACCCCCAAAAATCAAACATTCAGAATTTAAAAACATATGCTATTTTGGAAATATCCAAAATTTAAAAAGACGAAAAAAAATTACATATCAACAAACAAATATGAACTTTCTTGTAGCCTATAGGAATCCAATTAAAAGAGTAGAAACTTCTTGAAATTGATGACTAAAATTTTCATATGCTGTATAATCCATTAAAAAAAAAAAGAAAAGGTCGAAAGAACAACTAATCTATACATTCAAATACACACCATTTTTTTTTTCTTTCAATTTTTTTTTTTTTTAAAAAACTATTTAAACAACGTCTTTCATCCTCACTTTCATATTTCAAAATTTCTGTTTTAAACGCTTTCCCTTTTTTTTTTTGTCTTTTCAATTTTTCATATAATTCGGATTTATCATGATGGAGTTTTGTTATATCCGCTTTTTTCTTCTTTTTTCCTATTTAGGAATTGATGGATATTTCGTTAATAACTTTTTTTTTTTACCCCATTTGATTAAATATATTTTGAATAAGACCAAAAAGAGTATTACACATAATATTCAAAATGTCAGACAAAGTTGTATACTATGATAAAGAAGATATAGAAATGAATTCTGAATTTGATGAAAAAAGATCAATCACTTCAACAGATGTTTCTACAAATTACATATTAGACACACACGGAATCAAACCTGTATTGTCAAATACAAATTCCATCCAAAAGAATAATTATCCATTTTTTACTTCTTTTATTTTATGGTTTGCTTCTAATTCTTCAGTTCCAATTTTATCCATGGGTACCTTGGGACCGGTTCTTTTTGGGTTGAGTTTCAAAACGTGTGTAATATTAATTATTTTATCGAATTTTTTCTGCTCCATTCCTGTTGCTTATTTTGCTACCTTTGGTAAGACCTTCGGTTTGAGACAATTGATCTTGTCGAGATTCATTAATGGATACCATTGTGCCAGAATGTTCTTAGTATTCCAACTGATTTCTTGTGTTGGTTGGGTTTCCGGTGTCAATGTGCCGGCTGCTGCTCATTGTCTAAGCATGGTCAATGTTGATGGAAACAACATTCCGAAATGGGCTGCTTGTATTGTCATTTTAGTTGTTTCCTTGATTGTTAGTTTCTTAGGTGTTGGTGTTTTACAAAAGTTTGAATTATTAAGTGGTGTTTTGAATTATGTTTGTGTTTTTGCATTGATTGCCAGAATCAAATTATCCGGTGAATTCAACTTAGGTGAAAACATTGGTGATCACAAAACCGTTATTGGTAACTGTTTGAGTTATCTATCTATTTTAATCTCTTTCAACATTGCCTGGGCTGCTTATGGAAGTGATTACACAATCTACATGAACAAAAATACCAACAGCTGGAGAATTGCATTTGGTGTCTTCTCAGGTTTATTCATCAGTTTATCTTTTGTTACAATTGTAGGTGCTGCTTGTGCTTGTTGTATACACGGTAAGATCAGTGATGTTTATGGCCAATATGGATTTGGTGGATTGTTATATGCCATTTTGATTCCATCAGCTACTGAAGAAAAGTTTAATAGCCATTTGAATGTATTTTTGAACATTCTGTTGACTTGGTTGTCATTATCTGTTATCTCAATCAATGTTCCAAACTTTTATTCATTCTCTCTATGTTGCCAAGCTATTCACAGATTCTTTGAAAGATTTGAAAGACAATGGTATACTCTTATTGCATTTGCTGTCTCTATTGCCATTTCTATCACTGCTGTTGAAACATCCTTTGAAACCTTTATGTCTGATATGATGGATGGTATTGGTTATTATGCTGTTTTGTTCGTTTCTATTACATTATCTGAGATAATTGTATTTAGAAGATTTAATTTGAAGTATATCAAGCCTGATAATTACGATAATACCCAATATTTAGCTAAAGGTATAGCTGGTGTCGTGACATTCTGTTTGAATATTCCTATCATTGCCATGGGAATGAACCAATCTTACTGGGTTGGTTACTTATCTAGAAAATGTGGGGGTGAATATGGTGGTGATGTAGCTATGGAAATTACTGCTGTATTTGCATTTTTGATTTACATACCTTTGAGAATGATTGAAAACAAGTACTTCCCATATCCAATCTAAACTGTTGATTACTCACAAACATGACCTGTGCCATTTGTGACTGTTGATTATATAGATTAAAAGCATATGCCATTTATGAATATTGCCTATATACGTTTATAGCCGTTTGACTATATATATATACATAGATATAAAAATCACGTGCCATTTATGAATATTAACTATATATACATAGATATAAAAATCACGTGCCATTTATGAATATTAACTATATACACATATAACCATTGCCCTATACGACTACCAGTGTTCATTGAATTGATTAAACTCAACTCCTATCCTCACGTGGCAAAAAGGGAAACCTGGCTACTCGCTAATTTAAACCGGCATGTATCACGCTTTTTTTCTGCTTTTTCCTATTTTGGAGAAGTCAAGTGAAAAATTTATAGCATGAGTAGAACGGGATGATTAAAAAATCATTACAGAGCATATTTCTAATAAGGAGAGGAAAATATACGTCTTATAATTTAATATATGTATATATATATAAATATATAAATATAAGACCAACTAATATAGACCAAAATGGAAGTTCATACTATCTGCTCAGATGAAGAGAATGTCAAGTTTATTGTGAAACCTGAAAATAAAAAACTACAAACAACAGTACCAAAAATTAAAGTCATTGGTTGTGGAGGTACCATAGCATCCGTTGGTTCAAGCTCATCAGAAACAGCAGGGTACAAAATTGGTTTAACAATCAATGATTTATTAGAAAAGCTACCTAATTTGTCTAAAGTATGCCAAATTGATTACGAACAAGTTTGTAATATTGATTCTAAAGAAATGAATGAAGAAAACTTAATGAAAGTATACAAATGTATTTCGATAAATCTACAAAAATACGATGGTTTTGTTATTACCCATGGTACAGACACCATAGCAGAATCATCCTTCTTTTTGGAACTTACTTTGGATTTCACCTGTCCTATAGTATTAACGGGATCCATGAAGCCTGCCTCTGCTTTATCATCTGATTCTTTGATGAATTTATATTCATCGTTTTTGGTAGCTTCACATGAAGCCTCTAAAAATAGAGGTACTTTAATAGTAATGAATGATCAAATTACTTCTGGGTTCTATGCCAACAAGTCAAATGCCAACAGCATTGATTCTTTTAATGGTAGACAAGGTTATTTAGGTAATTTTGTTAATAACGAATTACATTATTACTACCCAAACAGCAAGCCATTAGGGCTGCCAAGCTTTAAACTCAATATAAACTTGGATGACATTGATATGGACTCCAAAAGTAAATACAGTGAAATTTTACCAAAGGTGGTAATCTTATATGCTCACCAAGGTTTCAATACCGATATTGTTGAGTTAGTCCACCCAAATTACGACGGTATAGTTGTTGCCACTATGGGTGCTGGTTCTTTGCCTGATGAAGTCAATGAATACATCTCAAAATTGGACATTCCAGTTGTTTATTCCAAACATATGGATGGTATGGTTCCTAGAGTAAACATTCCTGATGCTGAAAATTGCTTTTCTGCTGGTTATTTAACCCCTGAAAAGGCAAGAATTTTGTTGCAATTAGGTATTTTCAGCAAATTCAACTATACTGAGATAAGAAAGAGTTTCAGAGGGGTTTATGGAGGTTAATTCAACGTTTACTTAAGCGAAAGCGGATAGAGCACGTGTTTAATTAACGAAAAATTCAACACCAGCAAATAACAACAAATTTCATTGAAAATTTCAAAACGCCTATTTTACAAGGCGCATTATATATACATAGATTTTTTGGGGGTTTTAATAAACACTAGCAAGTTTTATAGTACACCAATAGCAAAAACAAACACTAAGGCAATAACCCAACATTTTATAGTTAAATATGGCACTTGATATGAATATATATTTGAAGTGGAGACTCGCAGATGTCATTGCAATTGCAGTTTTATTCCTTTTGAACGTAATTGTTGCTTCTTTTAAACCATTTGAAAGACAATTTTATATTAATGATTTATCCATATCACATCCGTTTGCCAAAAGGGAAACAGTCAATTCATACGAATTGATGACATATTCATCTATTGTACCATTATTTGTTATTTCTCTGTATTGCATAATCTTCAGATTCAAAAAGAACGAAAACAGATACTATCTTTTGTGGGTATCTCTTATTGGTTTGTTACTAAGTTTAAACATAACAGCATTGGTTACTAATTACTTGAAGAATTGGTTCGGTAGACCGAGACCAGATTTTATTAGTAGATGTATTCCAAAAGAAGGCACACCAAAGGACGTTTTAGTGTTGGCAAAAGACGTATGCACAACCGATAATTTAAGTAGATTGTATGATGGGTTTAGATCATGTCCGTCAGGACATTCTTCTGAATCGTTCAGTGGTTTAGGTTATTTATTCTACTTTTTACAAGGCCAACTAAGAGTTGATTTACCACAAAATGGAATATACAGAAAACTTTTGAGTTTTCTTCCATTGCTGGGTGCAGCTTTGATTGCTTTATCAAGAACACAAGACTACAGACATCATTTCACTGATGTATTTTTGGGTTCATTCATAGGGTTAATTATCAGCAGAGAAGTATATAAGCATTACTTCAGCTTTGATAGTGAGTCTAAATACAGCATACTACCCTATGGAGCATATTACCAAGATGGATTTGACCAAGATGAAAATGAGTCATATAAGCTGCTGGATACTGACAGAGCCCTTAATTCAGCCAGAAGTGCGGGAATCGACCAAGAAATGAGGGAATCCAACATAGTTTAATTCAATACTTTTATATACTAGCTTGATATTTCTTTATACATTGACTCTAGAGTTCTTTATCCGATTAGAATCATGTTATTTGGATTACTACTGCGAAAGTACTCATTTACCTTTGCCATTTACTCATTCACTTATCCTTCCGGTGATTCATTTCCATGTGAAATTTACTAGGTGCAGAAAAATTGAAATTTGAAAAAAAAATATCCTAGTTAATTTTTTTTTAAAAATACCTTATAAATAAGGTTTAAATTAGTTGGTATTGAACAAGAGCAACCAAACAACCATACAAATATACTACTTTCGTTGCGATACAATGAGTCTTAATATACTTTCCAGTAATAAAATCCCGCTAGACGAATGTTTGGAGATCCAGGAAACTGAACTTGAAGTGATGAAGACTATATACATGGATGATTACGAAGATATAACGATGAAAGAAAAGTCACCATGGGATACGAAACCAATATATCAGTTTATAATTGCTCTTAGATCGGTTGAAAAAGAACCTAGAGAATGTGAAATCAAAATAAGGTTCAAAATCCCTGTGGGATACCCCAATGACAAGCCCAGCATCATATTTATTGAATGTAAAAACATCACAGATAATCAAAAAGAGATTTTAATGAATGATATAAATAAAATACTGGTAAAGGCTACTCAAAAAAGTGAACAAATACTATTTGAGGTTACTTCTTTGGTACAAGAAAGAATTGATTACATCCAATCTACCACCCACAACAAATCTCTTGAAGACCAAAGACTAGAAAGATTGGCATTGGAAAAGAAACAGTTCGAAGAGCGAGAAAACTTGAAGAGAATTCAGGAAGAAAAAGAAGAGCTTCTGAAGAATGATACTTTGAATAGATTATTAGAGGAAAAAAGAGAACTTTACAATGAAAACTTTTTGAATGACAGTCTTTTCCAATATGATAACCATAGCATTGAGAATGATAATCCCCAATCATTGAACAATATTACTATGAATGATACAATCTCTTACATACCATCAGATGAAATGATAAAATCAGGCAAGGCTTTTGTGTTTAATAAACTGATCAAGACAGAATTGCCTGGAAGTAAGATGTTTTATTCGTTTCAATCTGTTATAAATCCCATCAAGTCATCAGATACAAACAACGTATTATCTTTTGCAGACCAATATTTGGTCAAGCCTTATATTCCCATAGACTCTCCTTTAGCATTAACTGCTGCTTCTATTATGGATGACTTTAATTATCTTTTAACAGAAATAATCTTTGACAATCCTTATTTCAATACACATAATGGAAAAAAAGAAATAACAAACTTGGAAAAAGAATTGGAAGGAATAATGAAAATTAAAAATAATGACTTTATCAATAAACTTTATGGGTATACAATGGAAAGGGTAAGGCAAGGAAAAAACGAAGAGTATTGGAGATTGCGTTTATTGACTGAATCCAATAGCAATGGTAACTACTTGAATGAGTTACTCTCTCTCGTACAAAGTATTAATATAGCAGTTGCTAGAAATTGGCTCATAAGATTACTAGAAGCCTTAAATGTGTTGCATAGAAACGGATTGCAACACAAGCTGATTAATAACAAAACTGTTTACTTGATGAAAGATAAAGTATACGGAATCACACAACCCAAATTAGACTTTAGCTCTTTTGGTTATACAATAATAAAAATGCTGCAAACTAATCCAAATACCAAAGTAAAATATTCCTTAAGCAATGACATTTTGGCTAACATATGGGAGCCATTTTCCAAAACAAATATAAATAAACCCAACAGATTTTCAGATATTTGGCATCTAGGTGTACTATTTATTGAAATGACGTTTGGAAGAGATGTCTTGGCAAATTATTCGTCTCCTATTGAATTTTTGAATTCTAATTACGATCACGGAGATCCAATAAGGGAATTTTTGAATAAAATGGTTTGTGAAAATCCTAAGAAGAGATACTCTGTAATGGAACTATTGCCCATGAAGTTTTTAAGAACAAATATTGAAGACATCAATGTTCAATTTCACGGTAGTCACAACTTTGTAAATAACTCTGGAACAATGATAACCGGAATTAATGAAAGTGAGAAATCAAATAATACCAGTTCTTCCAATTCAGATTTGACTAATCGTGGAAGCAATCTTCCTCAAAGCCATAATAATAGAAGAAAATCAAGCTCACATGTAGTTAACATAAGAAGAAAGTCTTTCAACAGTGGGTTGATGAAAAATAGCAATTACAATTACAAATCAAGATATGCTTCTGACTTTGAGGAAATTGCTGTATTAGGTAAAGGTGCATTTGGGCAAGTTGTGAAGGCAAGAAATTTATTGGATAGTAGATATTATGCTATAAAGAAAGTCAAACAAACTGAATCTAAATTAGCTAGTATTTTATCTGAAGTCATGTTGTTGGCTTCTTTAAATCATAAATATGTTGTCAGATATTATGCTGCTTGGTTAGAAGAACCAGATACTGAATTTGAACAAAATTCAGCTATACTGACTGATAGTGAGGAAGAAAATGATGATAGCATTGAACATGAAAATCCTTCAACAGGCAATATTGAATTTGGCTCTTACTCTGATTGTGAATCGTCTGAATCTGGTACCGGGTTTTTCAGAAAACCTTCCTTAAACAGATCAACCTCTAATTTTAGTAAAGACTTTTCAAAATCAATGAGTAATGTTATAGATCATTTCCAAAATAAAGCATTGATTCCTTCATCTAGTACCAATTGGGATTTTATTTCAAATTCATACACCAATAATGATTCTTTAGAACAAAGTCTTTCAAATATAATGTTTGATGATAAAGATAATGATGAAGAAGATGAGGATATAATTTCTTTTCATAAAAATACAGTTGAAGATGATTCTGATATGATTCAATTTTCTGACGATGAAGAAGTGGTTACAAAGAAAAAAGTTGCTATGAAGAGCACTTTATACATACAAATGGAGTATTGTGAAAACAGAACTTTACAGAATTTGATAGCTAGTGAAAAGTTGTACCTACAAAAAGAAGAGTACTGGAGATTGTTTAGACAAATTTTAGAAGCTTTATCATACATCCATTCTCAAAATATCATTCATAGAGATTTGAAACCAATGAATATTTTCATTGATGATCAAATTAATATTAAAATTGGTGATTTTGGTCTCGCTACTAATATAAATAAACAAATTGATTTGTTTAAATCAGACTACAATAATGTGTCTTCTTTTGGAGATAAGTTAAATGAATCTAATTTCTCTGAATCAATGACAACAGCTATTGGTACAGCTTTGTACATTGCTCCAGAAGTCCTAAACAAGAATAATGATGAAGGATATACTCAAAAAGTAGACATGTATTCTTTAGGTATAATATTTTTTGAAATGATATATTCCTTTGATACAGGTATGGAAAGAGTTCAAGTCATTAGAAACTTGAGACACTCAAATGTCATGTTTCCATTAAGCTTCGATACTAAGCATTATAAAACGGAACAAAGTATTATTTCCAACTTACTCCAACACGATCCTTTAAAAAGACTGTCTGCTATAGATTTGATTGAAAGTGGGAAATTGCCTATTAAAAATCAAGATATGATTGTTCAAGAAGCACTTAAAAACTTGGGTGATATTAATTCCCCTTGGAGAAAACAAGTTAGAGATAACTTGTTTAACCAACCATATAGTTTAACAACAGATATTTTGTTTGATGATGAGAATTTCAAACAGCCAAATGGAAGAGTCTCTAAACAACCTACTGGTAACAATCCGTTTAATATGATATTAAGAAATCAAATGAAGAATCAGGTTTTGGGTATATTTGCCAAGCATGGTGCTGTTGAAACTGAAGACCCACCAATTATTTTTCCAAAGAATCCTATCTACGATAACAATAACAATAATGTCTATGAGATTTTGGATAGAGGTGGAACTGTTTTACAACTACAATATGATTTGACTATACCAATGGCAAGAAATCTGGCTAAGGCCTCGGGAAATGATTTTATAGCAAAGCAATATAGAGTTCAAAGTGTTTATAGAAACTCACACTTGAGTAAAAAGAACTCAAACATATCATTAGAGCCGCAAAGATTTGGTGAAGTTGATTTTGATATTGTTTCTATTGGTGATAAAGACAGTGCTTATCACGATGCTGAATGTTTAAAGATCATAGATGAGATTATTGAAAAATTCCCAATTTTAAGTGAGAACAATACTACTATAGTTCTTAACCATTATGATGTTTTGAATTCCATCTACGATTTTTGTTCTATAGACTTAGCTCAAAGAAGTCATGTGTCTAAGATGTTGTCACAAGTCGGGTTCACTAACAAAAGCTTCAAGGATATTTTAAAAGAATTGAAGGTACAGTTGAACATGTCTTCAACGAGTTTAAATGATTTGTCTAACTTTGACTTTAGATTAGATTTTGAATCTTGTGTGAAAAAATTTACCAAATTGATGAAAGATTCACCTATTTACAATAAAACAATAAATGGATTGAAGCATTTGAATAAGATTTGCAAAATTTTGAAGAGCTTCAATATAAAAGTCAATTTTGTTATTTCTCCATTGTCTAATTACAATTATCAATACTACAAGAATGGGATTATGTTCCAATGTGTTTATGATTCTGCTGGCAGCAAAACTTCTATTTCTTCATTTTCAAAAATAGAAAATTCAAGATCCTTGATTGCAGCTGGTGGAAGATACGATTCATTGATTGCATCTATTTTAAAACCTCAAAGTAACATAAACACAACTTCAGCTGTTTTAAATAAAGATGATAAAAGAGCTGTTGGATTTACTCTAGCTTGGGAAACAATATTCATCATTACCCAAACGTACTTCAAAATTACAAATACAGTTATGAAAAAAAGAAAGCAATTAATAACGAAAAAAATTGATTGGAAACCAACTAGATGTGATGTTTTGATATGTACATTTACAGATGGATACTTAAATACCTTAGGTGTTTTGATATTAAACAAATTATGGGAATTGGGGGTTTCTTGTGATTTATTTAGAGAAAATAATTTTAGTAATTCTGGATATACAGTTGATGATGTTGTTAATGTTGCTCAGCATGATGGTATTAATTGGCTATTAATTATAAAATCACAGCAAAATATGAATAAGTTGGATATTAACAACTTCAATCAACCTAATGACTCACAAGATGGAAGCTCATCAAATAAAAAATACTACAAACCTTTGAGATTGATGAAAGTTAACGATAGTGATGTTGATTTAGATGTTACCTTGGATGAGTTTTTGAAGATTTATGTACAAGAACATAGACTAAAAAGTAACCATTTCAATAGCAATGCTGCTGAGGCTACTGATAACAAGATGTTAGAATATATGATGTCTGAATTGAATTTAAAAAAGAATGGCACAACAAATATGATAGGGTTGGGAATGAATGGAGCATTATCTAGTGACGAAGGTATGAATTTAAACTCACCTAACAATGTTAACATGAATAATTTAGATTTCTTGAGTGAAAACTCTGAACTGGAATCATTGGAACATAATAGCAATTATGGAATTAATGCGAACAGCAAAAGAAGAGTAGTTTACATTCAAAACATGTCGACAAAGGGTAAAAAAGCTGCTAATTCAAACAAAAAGTCCAAGTGGTTACATGAGCAAAATGCCTTGAATAATGCAAATTCTCTATTCCAAAAATTAAATGATGCTTCAATAATTACTGTGGACTACTTGAAAGAAGAAGTTATTGAAATGATTAGTATGACATCGTTGTATAACAAAGAAGATTGGTTAAGGAAAGCATTTGGCAGTGGTAATAACAGTTCAACTCCAAAGTCATTGCTAACTAATATTTACAATCAGTTGATTAAAGAAAAAAATAAGAATAATAAGGACTATGTGATTTTGACTAGTGAAAAGAACAATAAAACATGTATCATTGATCTTCATAAGTAGTTTCATATATATATATAAAGACTTTAAAAGTTGTTATTATAATTCTATGTGATTAAAATCCTGGCCACTTAAATGCAAATGATTTGAATTCTGGCTGCTTTGAGTCGTTATAGTATAGATATGAAATAAGCACTTCCTTTTTTGTAGATGTTGCTAATCTACAGTCACTTTGAAGCTGTGCAGCAATAGGTGCTCCATTTTCTTTTATGAAATTCTTGATCATGTATCTTGAATGTTGTTTTAAAGGATCATCCATGTATAGTGAGTATAAACATCCAAATTTTAACCCCGATATTAAACATGGATATCTGTACTTTTCATCGGATATAAGAGATTCTTTAACAACCAAGGTTCTGAATTTAAGCTTCAAATATTTATAAAAATGGTACCCAAGATCATCTATAAGCTGCAGTTTTAAAGTATTGTAGAGATTCAAATACTCTTCCGGCGTTGATTTGTTTATGTATCTGTTTTCAAATGGTATTTGAGTGGAGTTGGCACTAGCATTATAATCAGGATCTACAGGTTCTTCCTTTAAACTCCCATCTCCGCTCAGTATCAATTGGTAGCCGTAGTCTGCCTTTTGTTCATTGATAATGTAATCTATGATCCAAAAAACTTCAAATATGTTCACTTCGCAAGGCAATTCAAGTAGTTTATTCTGTTGTTTAAAAGTAGATGACGTACCTATAAGAGAACCTGATATATTAAACTCTTTTCTAATAGTAGCGTATGTAACAAAATCAAATATTAGTGCTTTCTTGAAAGAATCGGACTTATCGTCCTTGATTAAAACAAATTTAAGCGTAATCATAATGACAGTTTTGGTGTTTAAATTGCCTTTCCCATCGATACTTTATACGCTTGATATGCTATGCCGCTTGTTTATTACGGGCCAAATCGGAGGCGTTGTTTTTCTTACGCTACTAAACAGTGAATAATGAAAGAAGCAACCAAAGCGTAAAAAAACAGAGAGTAAAGATGGAGAACAGAGAATTGACACCAATAAATACACCATTAAACCCCATACATACAGAGAAAATGGATGCTGAACAGAATAATAACATTGAAGTTAACTACTATCTTCTTAAAGCAGACGACGTCAATGATATCACCTTGATGCAGAATAGCTACAATCAATCATCGAGAAAGTGTATAATATATGCCAAGATTAACAAATCTGATCATCTAATACTTATAGAGATTGATAACATAGCGCTAGATATAACTCTAGAAAAACTAACAACTTTGTTTAATCAGAATAACGAAAATAGCTTTGATTTTTCACAATATCTTTTTGCCTACGGAATATATGTTAACAATACTGATACACCTTCAGCAAACTCACATAACCCTATATTCAAGTTGTTCGACAAATCTTGTTTTATTATCAAAGATATTATCACAGCTCATTCAAATATACATCTTATTGAAAACAAACATAATGAGCCTATTCAGCAAAAGAATGGTTTAATTTTACAACCTAGATTTAAAAACAATTGTAACATTAGTAATCACACTGATCATAATAATAAAATACAAACTGTAACACTTAATCAGAGTTTGCCGACAATTACGACCATCAACAAGCACATTGCCCCTAAAATTACTGTTTTAGTTGTGGAAGACAACCCTATCAATTGTAAAATTTTATCAAAAATTTTGAAAAAACACAAGATACACTATAAATTAGCCAAGAACGGGTTAGAAGCTATAGAAACATATTGTCTTAGGCGAAATTAACCTAATACTTATGGATTTGCAACTACCTATTTTATCAGGTATTGAGGCATCACAAACAATCAGAAAATTAGAAAGCATTAAACAAAAAATGTTTTATAATGAAATTTTGACTGAAAATGAAGAGCAATTACTACAGAAGTATCCAATGAATTTGGATGATATGAAGATAGACAGCACAAGAAGCTTTATTCCTTGTATTATTGTTGCGTTAACAGCTTCCAATACTTTACAAGACAAGAATCAAGCCATCAATTCCGGGTGTAATGATTATTTGACAAAACCTGTCAACTTGGTATGGTTGAGTAATAAGTTGATGGAGTGGGGATACATGCAAAGTTTAATGAACAAAAACTAATTATATGTATATAAATTCTTTCTTTTAAATCCAGTTAGCATAGCGATCATTTTTCAATCTTCTTTAAACCATTTTATTCCAGTCCTTCAAGCTTATTTAGGGGAGTTAGGCTTATAGCAATATCAAAACCCTAATATATGTTTATTTTTCAAGTTTTCAAAATTTTTTTTTTTTTTTTTCAAAGTTGTATTCATAGGATAAGTAGTAAATAAAACCTAACCAAAATCTACTTGTTATAAAGCATTAATAACTATTTGGGGTTGGTAAAGATGAACTTTAATGATAGAGACAATCTTACAATTCTGTATTATCAAATATTTGTCAAAGACATAAAACCTGAGAAGCTAGGAATTGATTACGTTAGACTGGAGCGATTATACAATGATCCAAAAACCTTGAAAAAATATAAAATCATTATTAAGGACATACTCAGAAGTACTGGAGAATCAAAATTATTTACATATGATTCAAGAAATACTCAGCTCACAAATACAAGTGACAAACAAGACAGAATTTTAACAAGTCAGGGTTCTAGATACCATGAAAGCGACTTGCTTGATTTGTGTACAAATATTAATTTTAATCGATCTTTAGTTTACAACTTTGATTATTTGAAGCAAATACTGATAGTCTTGAATAAATGTGAAAGCATCAACTACGGGGATTTACAAAAAATAAACCAACTTATAAAGACTTTGATTGTCCAGAGTGTTTTTGCTAAAAAACCAGAATTAGAATTTGTGATATTAAGAAATTTGATTTTAATCATCATCAAATACGGTATTTTCAATGGAGAGCAACAAACTGGATTAATAAACTTGGATATCAAAAACTTTTTGTCATTGACCACTAATGTTGAATTTCAAAATAATATATCTGATGAGCTGTTTCTAACGTATATTATAGACTCTAGATTGGAAGTTATTTATTTATTGATGAAAAATAACTTTGATTTATTCAGAGTTCATTACTACACACTCCTTAAATGCTTGAGAAATAAACCATATTCTAAAAATGCAATAAAACAACCACCAGAATTAAAAATCAAATGGATAAAATTGATTACAAATTTAATTATAGAAAACAAACTACATATAAGTGAAAAACTGTTTGAAACCAAATTACTTACAAGTTTTCTTAAGCTTATACCGGAAATAAACATAGATTTGGAAGACGTATTCATTCAAGAGCTTATCAATAGTATTAGACTTTTGTTAGAGCATTTTTGCCCTAGTTTAAAGTACATAAAAGAGGATGATAACTTTATTAACTTACAACAATTGATTGAAATTTCAGATGTAAAAGATGGCACCCAATACAAAGACAAAGTCAATATTAATTTATTGAAGATAATGATAATTGTGGGTATTGATTTGCATGGCTACGCTTACAAAAGAGTAGTAACGCTATTTGAAAAAACTCATTTAGCCAAATTGAATAATAGGAAGTATCAACTATCTACTGAATACCAAACACTAATTCTAAAGACTGTATTTTATATACATAAATGGACTACATTAAATGTGGTTGATATGGATAATGACCTTGTGAAGATATACAACGAAATAGATGATAAAAGAGAGCTAGACGATTGTCCAAGTCCAATAATTTACAATAAGAAATACAACATGGAGACTGAGTATAAGGATGTTGCATTAACTATTGAAGACATGGGAAAAGTAAATACTATTTTTCTACGGAGTGAAAAAGAAATGGGATTTGTAAAACATGATCTTGTTGATAAAGTCGAGGAAAAGAAGATATTGTATGTTACACAAATTCCAGAAAGTATCCCTAGTGATGTTAATGATGCATTTGTTGATAACCAAGATGAAAACATTGAAGATGAGTTTGATAGTTTAAAACTTGAATTTAAAGAAGTTGAAGTAAATAAGCCTAGACTATTCAGCAACACATCAGAAGCAAAGAAATCATCAGTGTTTTCAATGAATATCAAGAAATCTAGATTCTTCAGTAAAAAGTGATATGCTTTAACCCTATTAATTATTTTATCTTATATATAAATATTAATATAGAACTATTCTTAAAGAATTACCTTTAATTTGTTTTAGTGTTTTCAAAACATCCAATAATTGATAAACAGTTTGGAAATCATTGATGATGCTCACATTTTTAGCACTATTGATCAAAAATTGCACATCAACAACAATATCCAATTTACTTTTATCCTTTAACCATAAATTATCGTATTTTTTATCACCTTTCATGGTATCCAAGATAGTCATAAGTCTAACTGGGGTAGTGATATAATTTTTAGCTAATTTATATTTTTCATCTTTGGATTTACTTATGTTAACAATTGTATCTATATCTTGTTTTAACTTATTTTTGTTGAATAACTTAATACCTTTTAGTACTTTGCTGTTTGTCTCATCTTCAGTCATTTGTACTGCTCTATGAATATCGGCAACTCTGATATTAGTTGCTGCTATAATGATAGTCTTGGTCTTGGCATCTTTTTGGTTAATGAATGTTTGCAAAAAATCATTAAACTTTGTTAACTTTCTATCTTCTTTTTTGTATGAAGCGGTATCTTTAAAATCGTTTTTTGAAAATAAAAATGGTGCTTTACTTTCATCTTCTTCATTTTTTAAATTGATGTTGAAATATTGTAAAATTTGCTCCACAGGTAGACTTGCAAAGTTTCTAACGAATTCAGGATCACTAGATAAATGATTGACTCTTTTGCCTTTAGCCTTCTTTTGTTTTGGAGCTTCAAGTTCTGTAATATCATTTTCAACGTCTTCTATAGTTCTTTTATTATGAGATGGAGTATTGTCAGAAGCAGTAGTTTCTTCTACAATAACTTTTTCTTCATTAAATCCTAAATCTAAATTATCTTCTAAATCATCTGCACCCATTTTTCCTTTTTTCTATATTGTATGTGGTAATTATCCAATTAGTTGGTTTCTTTTTATTTTTTTGAATAACCAATCTTCTTTATTAATATATTATTTAAGCTTTAAGATAGTTTTTCACTTGTCAACTGAAAGAAATCAAATCCGATATGGAGAGCGACAAAAAAAAGAAATGTTAATTTATTTGCAAAGCCGGGTCATGTGATTAGTATTAGGTCATGTGATCAACAGCAGGTCATGTGATCAAAATCTGCTCAAAAAAGTTGCAAAATAACAGTCTAAATGACACAAACCACCCTCTTTGCTAGTGAGACAACACATAGCATGAGTTAACTTACTGCAATTTTAAATAAACTAAAGTTTGGAATTGAGTTGTTTTTTTTTTGACTTACTGTTTTGTGGCATTTATTCAGTGTAAATTCTATAAAAGCTTCATCTGAACCAGCAAAAAAGACATATACTCCCTGCAAAATATTTCCTTATTGGGACATTAGCTTTTATCAATTTACATCTTCAAGTACTCTTTGTATACAAAACAAGAAAAACAGGTACTATTAATTGTTAATAAGATTCAATATTCTTTATTTTTAAAGGAAGTATCTACAAAATAAAAATACAAGTTTATACTTACTCAAAGCTGATTCAAACCATCTGAAATATGACAAAGAAAATTGTGAAAATAGCAGTAGTTACGTTTCTTTGGTCGTCTTTATTGAGCGCCTATGGCAATCTTGAGCCAAATTTTCTTTCTTCTTCTATGTACACTGAAGCATTATGCATTTCTTGTGGTTATGAATTTTTAAAATTTGTAAATCCTTTTTATGGAACAGAAAGAGGAGGAAACAAGTTTCCAGGTGTTTTGTATCCATTTGGAATGGTCAAAATAGGCGGCGATTTCAGACATGCAACAAATTATTTAAAAAGTGATTCATATGCTGGATACCAAAAGCATGGTTATTTAAGACAAGTAAGTTTGTTGCATGTTTCAGGCACTGGTGGATCGCCAACGTATGGAGTAGTTGGTCAGTTGCCTTTGTTACTTGACAAAGATACAGACTTAAATCAGTACAACATTGGTATAGGCATTAAAAGAAAAACCCCTGACAGTGCACATTTAGGTTATTATAAGATAGATTTATACAATAACGTTAATGTGGAGTTTACAGCTGGTAGGAGGTCAGCAATAATAAAATATAACCTAACTAAATTAACAAAAAACCAATATTTTCATGTATTGGTTAATACTACTGAATGTTTAAATTCATTTAATAGGCCGTGGTGGTCACAAAAAGTCAGTAATTCAAAATTAATGGTAAATAAAGATATAAAATCTTACAATGGGTTTATTGAAGTGACCAATGGATGGTCAAGTAAAGACTCGTTCAGAGTATACTTTTATGCCGAGTTTGATAATAAATTTGAGAAAATTGCTGCTTATTCCAATGACCTATTAGATAACAAAGAACAGACATTTGCTTCAGCAATTTTTTTTCAATTTAATCCAAATGTTACAACATTAATGTCAAAAATTGGTGTTAGTTATAACTCCATTGAACAAGCAAGAATTAATTTATACAATGATTTTGGAGACGATTTTGATTTTGAACGACAAGTATTGAATGTTGTTGATACATGGAAATCTGAGGTATTTGATCAAGTTGTAGAAATTGAAGATGAAGACCTTATAGTTTTGGAAAAGTTTTACAATTCATTGTATGGATCACATTTAATGCCTACGGAAAAATCTGGAGTAGAGTCTCCTTACTATTTGACACCAAGTTTTTTCAATAATGATAAAACAATACAACAATATTTATCATTTAATCAAAGTTTAAATACTATATCTGACATGAATAAAAATACAGGAATCCAACAGGTTGGTTTGGAACCTGTATGCTCTAATCTCAAAATACCTGATGAAAAGACGGCATATTATGATGACTGGTTCACATTGTGGGATACTTATCGCACACTTCATCCCTTGCTTTTTATAATTCAACCAGAAAAATCCAAAGATATGGTAAATACGCTAGCATTAATATCTGAATATGAAGGGTTTGCACCAGATGGAAGATCCGGTGGAAGATCAGGAAGAACTCAAGGCGGTAGCAATTCCGATATGGTGATATCTGAAAGTTTGAGAAAAAACATAGTTACTAGTAATTTAGAAAGATGCAGATTGTATAAAACCAGTTGGAGAAATGCCAATGTATTGCCTCCATATTTTTATGACAGATCTGCAAAAGACTCAACAAACAAATACGGACGAGGTGCTTTGATGGATTGGGTAAGTTTAAATTATGTATCAACAGACTTTAGTAGGTCATTGACAAGAACAGTAGAATACAGCAACAATGACTTTTCCTTGGCAATGATTTCTTCACAATTGGGTGACAATCCTATGTTTACTAGAGAATATTTAAGAAGATCTAGAAATTGGATTAATTTATGGAACGATAAGCTTAATTTAAAGGCTTATGACTACACTGGATTCTTAAATCCAAAAATTGGATTACAAACAAGAGGAAAATATAAATCAAAAACACTTGGTGTAGATTCAGAATCTATATTCCGGAGAAGACAAAAATTTGGCAGCTTTTTAAAGAGATACAACCCTGCAGACTGCGGCGGATGCTATTGGGGAGACCATACATACGAAGGAACATCCATAGAGTATATGTTTTCCATGAATCATGATATATCCAAGTTGATTTCTATTTTGGATGGTGGTGCAGACGAATTTGAGCAAAGATTAGATGACTTGTACAATTTATACTGCAATGAAGAGCAGGCTAAACTGTCTGGTTTAAAATATAAGTTCAAATCTGTTTCAGGAAAGAATTGTGGGTTTGCAGATGTTGCTAATGAGCCTAGTTTTGGTGCCGGGTACTTATACAATTATATCAACAATCATGATAAAACAGCAGAGACTTTAACTTTTTTAACCACTGTAGAGTTCGGTGTGGGGACGCAAGGAATACCTGGTAACTCCGATTCAGGAGCTATGGAGTCTTGGTTGTGGTTTGGTTTAATAGGATTTTACCCTGTATCAGGCACAGACATCTATCTAATAGGAACGCCGCAGATAAAAACACTAAACATAAGAAATAAGTTGCTAATAAAAGTCCATAACCTAGACCCCGATCGGCTGAATAAAAACGTTAGAAAAAATATCTATATAGAAAAGGTACTACTAAATGGTATAGTTTTGCAGAGAAATTGGCTAAAACATGGGGAGTTATTTAGCGAAAAAAATGATACAATCAATATACTCGAGTTTTACATGTTAAATGCGCCTGTTCACTGGGATGCCTTATTTCAGCCTCCGCCTACCTATGAAGAATTATTATACGTCAAGTGATGATTAAACTTACGGTATATGTTTCAAAGACAGCATCACAAGCGACTATTTTAGGTTAAAAATGTTTTTATTCCAAAAAATAATAATAAAATTTGTCATAATCATTAAAATTCAATCGCTTAAGTATTAAAACTCTCATACTGGTATTAATTAACTAAAAGATGCTTACATTGCATTGACTCTAACAAATCCTAACCTTATCTCCCCCATTAGCCGATAAAAATCAACAGGTTTCATTATTTTTTTTTTTTGGTGGAGGATTTTCCCCCCATTTCTGCTTAACCCCTATTGCGTTTCTTATCAGCACTAAGGATTTTTAATTATAGCCGTGAAAAAAGATTAGGAGAAGAAAAAATGCTCTATAAAGTATAATTAGCCCGATTAGACGATCTTTTTTCTTGAAACTTTTATATTTAATTAAGAGATAAATTTAAAATAAAAAGTATAAACATTTCGCTTCACTCATCTATAAATATAAGGACGTTGAGCATCTTTCAACATTTGATTTTATTTTTCAAAGGTTGAATAAGTTGAGAATTAACAACCAAAAAAAACAAAACAAAAAAAAAAAAACGTTAATTTTTAAATTATTAAATCTTTTAAATAATGTCTTCTACAGCTGAAAGTGAAGAATACTTTGATCCGACACAATATACAGATATATACCATAAAGACTACATTCCTGGTACTTTGAATCTACTGGTTGAAAAAGTAGATGATGAAACAGGTCCGGGAAGTGGTCTTAAGACTAATAAACAAGGCATGATCTTGATGCCACAACCATCAGATTCACCAAACGACCCTTTGAATTGGTCTTTTTGGAGAAAGTCTTGGCACTTTTTTTTGATGGCATATATCACAGCTTTCACCGCAGCTACCTCAAATATGGCTGGTGCTGCATCAGATTATTTGTTAGACAATTATGGAATCACTTATAACGAACAAGATACCGGTGCAGGTGTGCTATTTTTAGGTATTGGTTGGGGTACTTTGGTCATTGCTCCATTTGCCAATTTATACGGAAGAAAAATATCATATTTAATTTGTATAACATTAGGTTTGTTTGGTGCTTTATGGTTTGGTGTTACCAACAACTCTTCTGATGCTATTTGGTCCCAATTGTTTGTTGGTATTTCTGAATCTTGTGCAGAAGCTCAAGTTCAATTGTCTTTGTCTGATATTTTCTTTCAACATCAACTGGGATCTGTTTTAACAGTTTATATTATGGCCACCTCTATTGGTACCTTTTTAGGTCCGTTGATTGCCGGTTACATAGCCGATCTAACTTGGTTTAGATGGGCTGGGTTTGCAGCTTTGATCATTTCCTTTGCCACTTTAGTTGTATTTGTTGTTGGTTGTGAAGAAACATATTTCGATAGATCTCTATACAAAACTGGGCTAACAAATTTTAAGTCTCGTGAAACATATGGAAACATCACTGAAGTTGATGGAATCTTGGCTAAAGATGATACTGTTGTCACTGTTGATGAAAAAGACAAAGAAAAGAAGCCTTCTGAATTACAAAATGTATTATCGCAAGTTTATAGCAATGCAAACGATAATATAGATGATTTTGCCAAAGATAACTTAGATTTGATAGATGGTTCTAATGAAAAAATCAAGTCATATTGGAAGAGAATGGCAATCATAACACCTGCTAGTAATTTAAGAGGCTGGGGTTTCAAACAGTACTTCCAATATTTGCTACTGAACATGAAAATGTTTGCTTTTCCAGCTGTTTGGTTATCTGGTTTATACTGGGGATGGCAAGATGTTCTTTTGTCATTTTATTTAGAAATTGAAGAAGATAATTATTACGACAGTCCATGGAATTACTCCGATGCTGCTGTTGCAATCATGAACGTTCCTACCTTAATTGGTGCTGTTGTTGGTTGTATGTATGCTGGATTTTTGAGTGATTACTTTGTTGTTTGGCTATCCAAAAAGAGAGGCGGTATTTATGAGGCTGAATACAGATTATGGTTTTCAATTGCTGTATTCTTTATCTCACCAGCTGGTTTGTTGATGTTTGGAATTGCTACTGCTAAAAATTTTACCGATTGGAGAGTTGCTTATGTTGGTTTAGGATTTATTGGATTTGGTTGGGGTTGTGCAGGTGATATTGCCATGGCTTACTTGATGGATGCTTATCCTGAAATGGTCTTGGAAGGTATGGTTTGTACATCTTTAATCAACAACAACTTAGCTTGTATTTTCACCTTCACTTGTGCTGATTGGTTAACTGCATCTGGTATTCAAAATACTTTCATTGCACTAGCCGTATTGACTGCTTTCTTTACATTTTTGGCTTGGCCTATGTACGTCTTTGGTAAGAGGGCAAGAAAATGGTCTAAAGATCGTTACGTTGCTTGTATTGCCTTAAGAGACGGTTTCTAAGTTACTGATCCGCAATTGTAATTCCGAACAATGCACGTGACACTTGTCACATGCGCTTTTATTACCAAAAAAAAAATACCGAAAATGCTGGGGAAAATTTTTCAGCTTTCTGTAGATCATCCCTAAATTGTCCTTGGAACATTTATTGGTTGCTTTTTCTTCAGCTGTTCTAAAAGATTCAGTAATGATTCTAAAATTGGTAAAAAGATGTTGCTAAATCACCATCGAATTATTGATTGTGGTGATATACAACAAAAAAACTATAAAATACTAAATATTCAATACAATTGTTGAAAATAAATCACCATTGGTTATTAAGTGTATTCTATTTAAAATCATAATCATAATTTTTCATTTACAATTTTTCTAATTTTTTAATTTAAAAGAAATATAATTTTATCGAAAATTTTTCTTTTGCTTTATTAAAATTTTAAAAATCTAATCATCAACATTTAATACTGTATTTTCTTATTACGTTTAGTTGAGTCTTTGTATTTACTATAAAATAAGAAATTTTAAAAAAGAAATATATCCCATTTTGTCTTTAGAAACAAGTTATTCAAGCTTTACTACCAAAGGTAAATTTTTAAACTACCTCATATCCTGCTTCAGCATAAAGTTCAAGCACACCTGACAGTAACTATAATTGAAAAGAAGAACACTATTCATTTTTGACAAGTTTTCATCATTTAAATTATAAACTAGATAAAAAGAAGTTTTTATTTTTGTCTTCAATCTTAAAAAATTAAAAAAAAAAAAAAAGTTTACTATGGATCAATATACCAATCCTCAACATCCTTTATATGTACCAGGTACATTTAGCATTTATGCTCAACAACACGACCTAGAAGATGTCTACGGTGGTGCTGCTGATGGATCTAATTTGAAAAGAGATTCTAAAACAGGTATTGTTTTAATGCCTCAACCATCTGACTCTCCTAATGATCCATTAAACTGGAGTTATTTCAGAAAGTTTTGGCACTTTACTTTAATGACTTTCATTACAGCTTTTACAGCTGCTATTTCCAACGATGCTGGTGCTGCACAAGATTCATTGAATGAAATCTATGGTATTTCTTACAATGCTATGAATACTGGTGCTGGTGTTTTATTTATTTCTATTGGTTTAGGTACACTATTTATGTCCCCATTCACAAATTTGTACGGTAGAAAAATATCCTACTTAATTTGTTTGGTTTGTGGTTTAGTAGGTTCCGTTTGGTTTGCTTTATCAAAAAGAACATCTGATACCATTTGGTCACAAATGTTTGTTGGTATTTCTGAATCTTGTGCAGAAGCTCAAGTTCAATTATCTTTGTCTGACATCTTCTTCCAACATCAACTGGGATCTGTTTTAACAGTTTATATTATGGCCACATCTATTGGTACCTTTTTAGGTCCTTTAATTGCCGGTTATATTTCAGCAGGTGAATCATTTAGATGGGTTGGCTGGTGGGCTGTTATTATATCAGGTGGGGCTTTAGTAGTATTTATCTTCACTTGTGAAGAAACCTACTTTGACAGAAAAATGTACATTACCCCAACAAACAAGACTGTTGCATTGAATGCCACTTACGCTGGTACATCAAGTGCCAATGATGGTATGAGTGAAAAGAAAAAAGTTGAAGACAGCAAGGACATTTCCAAAGAAATCGAATCAAACATAAATGAAATCACTGATGACTTAGACATCAGTCAAGAAGATGTTTCCGAAACCGACTATTTAATTGATGGTTCCAAAGAAGCTTTGTTTTCATACTGGAAAAGAATTGCTATTATTACTCCAGCAACTAACATTGAAGGTTTGGGTTTCAAACAATACTTCCAATACTTGAAATTCTCTTTGAAGATGTTTGCTTTCCCAGCTGTTTGGATTTCTGGGTTGTTTTGGGGTTGGCAAGATGTTTTATTGACATTCTACTTGACCATTGAAGAAGACAACTATTACGATGATCCATGGAATTACTCCGATGCTGCTGTTGCAATCATGAATGTTCCTACCTTAATTGGTGCTGTTGTTGGTTGTATGTATGCTGGGTTTATCAGTGATCATTTTGTCACATGGTTGTCTAAGAGAAGAGGTGGTATTTATGAAGCTGAATACAGATTATGGTTCTCCATTGCTGTTTTGATTATTTCACCAGCTGGTTTATTAATGTTTGGTATTGCTACCGAAAAGGGCTTTACTGACTGGAGAACAGCATACATGGGATTAGCATTCATTGGATTTGGTTGGGGTTGCACTGGTGACATTGCCATGGCTTATTTGATGGATGCATATCCTGAAATGGTCTTGGAAGGTATGGTTGGTACATCCATGATTAACAATGGTTTGGCTTGTGTTTTCACATTTACCTGTTCAGATTGGTTGGATGCCTCCGGTGTTCAAAATACTTTTATTGCATTAGCTGTTTTGACTGCCTTCTTTACACTATTAGCATGGCCAATGTATATTTACGGTAAAAAAGCCAGAATCTGGTCCAAGCCGTTATACTTGAAATGTGTTAATGAAAGAGATCAATAGGTTTCTTTTTTTTTTTTTTTTAAATTATAAAACAATTGTTTGTAAGTGGATTTTGAATCTTTAAAAACGTTTGAACTCAAACTAATAGTTTCTTTCAATTCATTTCATATATATTTTTATATTTATACACTTTATATATATTATTTTTTTTATTTATTTTTGTCATCTAACAAGAACAAAACGGTCTTTTTAATGTTGAAAACAACTGGCTACGCCGTTATTTTAACTAAATGACATCTTCAATTAATTCTTGTAATGTTGTAGAGTTACCAAAGATTTTAGTAACTAATTTTTCCTTTTCTTCAGCAGGAATCTCTTCATTAAAGATAAACTGATCTTTCAAATACTTCATATCAAGAATGTAGTTGTTTTTGTTAAACATGTTGTATTCATGATCCATTTTGTGATTAAACCCACCTAAATTGGCTGTTTTCAATATTATTTGATGTTGTAACATGGACAACTTCTTAAATGTTAATTCTGGCAAAAAGCTGAACTTGAAAATCTTACCATTTTCAGCAGAACAAATAACATACTGTAAATCATTGTTGCTGTAAGTATCATCAACAACATCACTTTGCACTGTATAAGCTGAGTTGACGTTACAATTAATTAATTTATACCGTTGATGTAACAATAAATTAGTACCATTAACACTCTTGGTATTTTCTGGATCAAATTCCAACAGCTTTAATGCCCCATTATCTAAGAACTTAATAAAGAACATCTTCCCATTGTAACCAAATATCGACCCAGTTGTATTCAACTGCTTTAATTCTTGTTCATTAACAGTAACAACATTTTCAACAATTTTTGACTTAGCACTGCTGCTTGTATTCATAACAGAATTGGCGATTATGTCATTTTCAAACTGTTCTTTAGATAAAGGAAGCAGTTTATAAGGTTCAGTTTCTAAACCAAACAGGTTCCAACCATACAAATAATCCAAAACACCGACATAACCTTCACCAATGCTGTCAACTTTAACAGCCATGGAATTAGAATCTAAGAAGGCTACTGGTTCTAATAATTTTTTCTTCAAAGTCAACAAATTCTCAGGATCATTACTATAAATATGGTTGGAGGATAAACCAATAGTTGCAGACAGACATCTTCTAAAATAAGTTTTACCGTCAGAATAAGAAACGGATAGTAACCCACTAGCTTCCTCAACAGCAGTGATTAGTCCCTTTGCAGAATCCCAATTGTCTACATATTCTAATTTAAAAGTAGAAGAAGATTTTGACTTCAAATAATTATCAAGCTCTTCGGGTTTATACTCCTTTTCATAATCAAAATCAATAAACGGATTTTCTTCTTTTCTGTTAATACTGAATAGTTTAATCCTGGATCTACTCAAATCAAACTCGCCAGTGATTTCATTTTCCCCTATGACAATAAATTCCATTTCTTCTTCGTATCTGGTTGTCAATCTTGGTAAATGCAAATTCACATAAGACATGTGAAGTTGAACTTTCTTAGCATGTGGAATATTCAATGGAATGACTTGATCTTCTTGTTCAGATATCATCTTTCTTAAGTTTTTCTCAAGTATTTTCAAAACCGGTATATTGTTATCCAAACCTTCATTTTTAGTATTTCTGGCAACAAAGGCATCTGCACCAACATTTTTAACATTTAATACAACAGTATTTAAAGATCCAACAACAAATCCATCTTCAGCGACATATTCATCAATGACCTTGAAATCACCAGATACTAAATACTCTAGCAACACAACACCTGAACCGTTGTTGGAGTCAACATATGAAACAGCAAACATATTTTCAGATTCTAATCTTTTAATGTTACCAAAGATTCTTTTCTTTTTATCATTAGCATCAAATTTCAGTCTATGAACAATAACATCATCATCATGGTCAAAAAATGAATTCACGTTAACAAGTCTTGCAATACCAATAGGATCAATCAAAAAAGTGTTACCTAAAGAATCTATTTTGACTACTGAAGCCAAATGACCCAATCTTTTTGTTCTTCCATTTTTGTCAGTGATCAAAGTATCAACACCAACAGTATATGTATGTTCATTGATACTCTTCATGTATATTTCTTGATCTTTATTTTTCAACATAGTAGTTTCAATTTTTTCAAAATTATTATAACAAACAAATAAGTTGTCAGAGGTAATAGTCATAATATTGTTATTAATTTCCAAATTGGTAATCGACACACCAGGATTAGGCTTAATAGTATTTGAAAATAGCTCAATTGATAATTTGTTAGGTAATTCATTAATATTCTTAATTTCATGCAATTCAGCTTTATTCTTTGTCACATCAAATAATAGCACTCTGTCAGAAGCAGTCAAGCATATTTTAACTAAAGTCTTGACACCGTTTAAACTTATGTATGCTAACTTTGACATGGTAATGTAAAATTCGGATAATTCAGCTGGCTCATGTAAAGGCACAGGTTTCATTCTAATTTTTCCAATCATAAACAAAAATGATTGACCTTTTGAATCTATACAAGAGATGTAGTCATCCAAGGTGCTAGCCTCTTGCATTGGTTTATTAAAAATAAATTTATTCTTGTATTTTAAATATTCCATGTCTAACAACCATATACCCGCAGTGGTTACTTGAATTAAGTATTTCAATGATTTACATAAGCCACAAGCTAAAGTGCTAGATTCATATTGAAAATCTAGTAATCTTAATATTGGTGTAAATGCATTATTTAAGCCTATTCTCAAAATTGATGATTTTTGAACATTAGATTTATTAGATGTTGCTACAAGGTACTTGTTATTTAGATTGAAAATATCGTCATAATCAACGAATTTTACTGTTTTTTTGACGTTATAATGTTGTTTACTGGTGACCACTTCATATATTGTGTTGTAAGAAGGTCCAACAGCTAAAACATCTTCTTGAGTATAATTAGGAGAAATAGCTAATTGTTGTGTTTTGTAAAAACCTAAAGTGGTTGTAGAAATTGCGTCAACCATAGGACTGTAATTGACTTTTAAACATGGATTCAATACTTTTACTTTTAAGATTTTATTAAAATTATCAGAGTCAGCTGATGGAGCACCATATAAATCTATGTCGTCATCATTAATATCAAGGTCTAAATCAACTTTGTTTGATGCTTCATTTTCTTGAGATTGCTCTTCTGGTTCCTCATCCTCTTCTTTACTCAATTCTCTTACTTCAACCACTGCGGTATCACCTCTTTTAAATAACACAACCAAGCTGTTGTAATCATCAGCTTCAGTTTTGGAAGTGGAACTAGTAAATTTAGAATTCTTATAGTAGTTGTTACTGTTGAAGCAAAGCAGTTGTAAAATTTCGTTTATTTCTGTGTACGGAAGCATTTGGTCTTCCAAAAAATTCTCAATGGTCACATTGTCTATGGTATTGTTGTTTATTGATAGTTGAATGATGATATTGTTTAAAACCATTAAGTGATCAGATATTACACTCCAACTGGTGAAAGACTTAAACAAATTGGCATTCAAAGACTTATATTTATCCATGATCTTATTAAACTGCAGTTGGTCTTCATTATCAGAAATTTGAGCCTCAGATAATATGACTTTATAATTTGTATTCAGGTGCTCATCCAATAAGAACACAGAGGTATCCGTAACCAGTACTAAGTTCTTGTTCCATGGTAGTACAGAATGAACCGTATCTGGAATGTTAGTCAATGAGTTCAAAATAGTTGTATACAAACTGTCATCTGAATCTTCATCAAAGGTCTTTTTATCAAAAAAAGTATCATTGAATGTCAATGTGATTAATTTTAATTTATTAGACACACCTGGATAATTAACTTCCGAGGATCCCTTTGGTGCATATAATATAATCAAATTAGTTCCCTTCTTTTGTATGTCAATGATGTTTGCTAGATCATTGTTTAGTTTTTTTAAATCTATAAATTTAGATAAAGGATTGAATTTTCTTTTCTTTACTCTAATATCTGTGTTGGTTTCTACGTTCGATTCTAATAAATTCAAATATATTATGCTGTTAGGTTTCCAAAGTAATATACCATTGCAGCCCTTCTCATTTTTGCTTATCATTAAAGCTTTGTAGGGAACTTTGTTTTCCAAATCATCAGATGGAGTATCAAAGCTTGGGTCAATAAACCCATATTGATGTAAAGATACAGTTTCGAATGTATCTGAAGACTCGTTGTATTGAATAATAGATAATCTGTCATCCATTACTAAAGCAATTTTGTCATGCTGATGAATATTTGTAGAGTTTGGTATTACTAAAATATCATTAATGTTGTTACAAGTATAAAGATTGATGTTTTTTATCAATTTTACTATTGGTATTGGTGGATCTCTCTTCTTGATATCATCTTCTGATAATTTAAGTCTTGATACTTTGGCTTTGGTTGATGATTTAACACCAAAAGAGTATATTTGTAAGCAATTACTATTGGTTAGAGCTAAAAGTAGCTTATCATTTGTTTTATTTTCTTTGCATATGTTCGTACATTCAACAACTTTCTTAAAGGAGTCTGAAGACAAAATTTCGTCATAAGAAAGCATCTTTTCTATATAATTGATTTATTTGAAGAAAGAAACAAAAAAAGAACAATATAGATTCACAGTTGAAGATATAAAAAAAAAAAACTTAATCTTGCTTTAAGGAATACTTGTTGTTTTTGGTGTTTTACGTATTGGTAAATATTGATATTAAGTAAACTGGGCAGCGAAATAGTATTAAAAACTAGAAGAGGTATTAAAAGGATTTGTTTATAGGTGGAAATGAAAATTTTAAAAAAACAAAATGAAAATTTTTTTATTGGGGCCAAAGGAAAATAATGCATACTTTCGGATATAACCAACATGGTAGCGGTTTTGCAAAGATGGTTTATACGAAAACGCATATTATGCTTTTTTTCGGATATAAACTATTTTTAAGCAGCATCACGTGCTTTTTGCTCTTTCTCAACCACCTGTTTAAGTACTTATTAATGATTCCTTTGACACTAGCAATGTTTTAACGAGGAAAAAAAAAAAAGAAAAGAATGAAAAAAAGTCATACGCAAATATTTCTTTCAGATGACTAAATACTCAAAAAGAGCTTTAAATATATTTTAAAAATAAGCTACAAAGAACCAATCACATTTGAATAATGAGCACTTCAGATCAAAATATCAAAACCATTGTTATCAAGCTAGGATCTTCTTCTTTGGTTGATGAGAAAACTAAAGAACCTAGACTATCTTTGATGTCAAAAGTAGTTGAAACATGTATAAAGTTAAAAAGACAATATAACCATAGAATCATTATTGTATCATCCGGTGGTATTGCAGTTGGTTTAAAAACCTTGAATATAGATGAAAAACCTAAAGAAATGAGAAAAAAACAAGCCATTGCTGCAGTCGGTCAAGGTAAATTGATTGCAAGATGGGATAATTTATTCAAACAATTTTCACAAACCATCGCTCAAATTCTTATCACTAGAAATGATATTTTAGATTGGTCACAATTCAAGAATGCTCAAAATACTATGCTTGAATTATTAAACATGGATGTTATTCCTATTGTTAATGAAAACGATACTATTTCCACTCAAGAAATTAAATTCGGAGATAACGATACTTTATCCGCTATAACAGCTTCAATGGTTAATGCTGATTACTTATTTTTACTAACCGATGTTGATTGCTTGTACACAGATAACCCAAGAGTCAATCCTGATGCCAAGCCTGTATATTTTGTTAAGGATTTGGAAGAAATATTGGGTATTGTTGATGTTTCCAAAGGTGCTGGGTCAAGTGTTGGTACTGGTGGTATGTCTACTAAACTAATTGCTGCTAACTTGTCTACAGGAAGCGGTACCCATTGTGTCATTGCAAATTCTGAATTGCCTGAAAATATCTATAACATTGTTGAAGCCAACCACTTGATTACAGATTCCGATCCAAATGCCGAGGAATATATCAAAAACATTGAAAACAATAACATTCCTAAGCATACAATTTTTAAAAAACATGATGACAAGAACATTTTCAAATCTAGAGATTTTTGGATTTTACATGGTCTAGTCAGTTTAGGAAATAAGATTTATATTGATAATGGATGTAAAGAAGCTTTAACAAGAAAAAACAAAGCCGGTTTATTGCCAGCTGGTGTCAAAAAAGTTGAGGGTACTTTCCATGATGGTGATTGTGTTGAAATCTTCAATATCGATGACAATAACAGCTTTGTTGGTAAGTGTATAGTTAACTATGGTTCTTCTGAAATAGAAAAAATCAAAGGCTTAAAAAGTGATAAAATTGAAGACGTACTAGGCTTCTTTGATAGTGAATACATTGCCGAAAGAACTAACTTAGCATTTCCTGTATGAACGTAATTTTTAAAAAGAAAAAAAATCATTATATATGAGAAACAAAGAGATTGTGATTAGAAAATCATCCTGCAAAAAAAGCTATTTGATGTTTCTGATTTTGCCATCGTTATATTAATCAATTCCGATTGATTTGTATATAACTACAATTTCCAGTAAATTATACATGTCATTTTTTTAAACATTAGAAATTCAAATCATTTGATATAGACTCTTTTCTGGTTTCCTTTACATATGGGGCATTATTTTTATTATCAGAAGAAACTTCTTGAATCAAAGATTTGTTCTCATTAACTTGATTGAACCCTTTGATAATAATTTCTTCACCAATGGCCTCTTCTTCGTCATCCAATAAAGCCTTGGAAGCAATAATGTTTTTAACTTCTTGGTTATCTGAATCTTCATCGTCGCTTTCTTCCTGTAGTATAAAGTCCAAGGTTTCATCTGTTATATCATCATTAAACTTCTTAAAATGCATCTTTTTCATTAATTTGCCTTCCCATCTGTTGAAAAAAAAGGTTAGGTCAAATTTCAATTCCAAAACCTGATAACACCAGTCTATCAACGTGTCTATGTGCTCCTGATTGTCTCCATCCAAAATATCCACACTATCATGTATAAGAACATTAAAACATAAACAAGTGGTGTCTTTTTTATCTATGGTTTCAAATATGGTGTCATAAGGTAGTATAGGAACTTTATAGCTCTGATTTTCTAAGTAGGATAGCTCCAAAATATCATCTGGTTGTAGTGTTCCTGTTGGTTTTAATAATATGTTATCTGATTTTAAAATGTTTATAAAAGCCTTTTCAGATGTAGAAAGCGTAGTCTTAATGCATTTGTGTTTACTTCCGGTGATTTTAATATCACTTTGTTCATTTTTAACTTCTTTAATTAACATCTTTCCTACTCTTTAGTATATTATGTTTTTCTTGGTGATTTAGGTACTTTAATAGTCATTTCCTCTATATAAGTTGCTAATATTCGATACTTATAAATATGGTATATATATGTTTCACCCGTGCTGAATTTCTTTTTTTTTCACTCTCTCTATAAGTTTCTTTTTTTTCAGTTTCCCGTTTTCGTTATTGAATTCAATTTTTTTAAAAAAAGTTTCAAGCTTATTACTCTAAAAGAAGTTGTTAAAAAGACCAAAAAAAACACATTATAAGTGGATTATAGTTAAATATGGTGAAGTCTACTAACGATAAGATTCAGAAATATATCACTAAGCAACAAAAAGCTACGGATTATGATATTGAAAACGAAGGTTTGAAGAACTTTTCTTCAGACAGTGATGATTCTTCAGATGAGGAAGATAACAGAAAAGAACATTACGTTTCTGTGGGCAAATCTAAACTGAGACAACAATTGGATACCAAGCAAAGAGAAAATGATTTGTTGAAAGAAGGTAAAAAAGTCAGTAGAAAAGATCTTTTCAATAACGAAAACAGTCACGATTTTGAGGAAGATGATGAAGAATATGTATCTGCTGAAGAAGATCAATCCTCTGAAGAAGAAAATTCAGCAGAACAAGAAGAATCTTCTGAAGAAGAGCAATCAGAAGAATCATCATCTGAATCAGAGACTGCTGCTCCAAAACCTCAATTGAACACATATGAGCAATTCAACCAAATACAATCCAAAGATGCTATCAAAGGTAAATCTATTATTGACCAAAATAAGGAATTCGACAGCATTTTGGATATAAGAATGCAATTACAAAAGGCTATAACCGTTTTCAACACCAATTATAAAGTAGAAAATCTAAACAAAGAATTAAAACATATAGCAAAGGAAAATAATACATTACTTAAAGACATAATTAAAGAATTGAACAAAAAAAGATTGATTTTACATAAAAAAGATCATTTTACTACAAGAGAATATACAACCAACACAGATGACTACAAGAAAGTTACCAAAGATTTGAACAGTACTTTGTCCAGATTCAACAAAGTGACATTAAGTAAATGGGCTAAAAAGACATTGCCAACCGACCAAAATTTATTGGAACACATAGACAATCTATTATTGGATAAGCATAAACTAGTATCTTCATTAAGACAACCTAAATTCAATGATATTCAATTTTATAAGAACTTATTAAACCAATTGATTCAGCAAAAATTGAATACATCTAATAGCAATTCTAGTTTGGCAACCAATGGTAATAAACCTACAGAAATCAGATTAATCAAAAAGGACAATAGTGGTAACAAAGCCAGTAAGGGTAGAAAATTAGATTACACAGTTCAACAAAAGTTGATCAACTATGAAACTCCAAACTTAAATAACAAGATGTGGGATGATTTCAAAAGAGATGAATTTTTCGTTGGTTTATTTGGAAGAAAGGTAGATATTTGGTCTATGGATCAAAGTGAGGAAGAATCTTCTGATTCTGACTCTGAAATCAGTGAGGAAGAAATAGTAAATGATGGACTACAAATCTTTGGTTAGGTTTTGTATTAATAAAAATTATTGTCTATATATAGAGGTAAATATATATTATTTGTTGAAGCATCAGAACCTTATTGTTACATAATACTCCTATTGCAATCTGCTGTAACTGTTTCTTAAAACAACAGTCCATTCTCCGAAATAAATGAACAAACCTTGAGTGATTGCTAAGAATAAAATACCTGAACCACATCCTATCCATAAACCTTTGATTCCAAGTCCCAAACCCCAAGATACATTTTGTTTTTCTCCGAAACTCAAATAGAAAGCTAGAGGTAAACCGATAAGGTAATAGGCAATTATATTTAAGAATCCACCAATTTTTTGTCTACCTTGGGCTCTTAAAATAGAAGAATATAGTACAGAGAACCCATCTGATAATTGATTAATACCTAAAATCCAGATTACTTTTAAAGAACCTTCAATAACAGCTGGATCGGTGGTAAATAATGAAATAAAAGTCTTTGATAAAGCAGGAACAGAAAGAATCAAGAAGTTAATGAAACCAATAAAAATAGCTATGAAGTGAGCTGCCTTTATAGATATAACAGCATTGTTGATAGATTTTTTTTCTGAAATGGTTTCTTCATCTTCGTTGTTTAAAGGAGGTTCAGAGTTTAAGTATGCTGAACCAATAAATTGACCTATTCTTGTTGAAATGACTACACCTAAACCAAACAAATCTTGATACATCAATGTTCCTAAAGATGCAATAACAGTTTGGATAGCTATTAATTCTTCGTCACCTAGGAAAGTGGTAAATATGGTTAAGATTTCAAAAGATAGATATTCAGATAATATCATCAATAAACCAGGTAAGGCCAATTGCAACATAGACCACCAATTTTGCAAAAATGGAGAAACCAATTGTTCTTCTGAAGCAATGGAATCATATGAGCCGTGTGTTTCGTGTAATAAAGCTTCCTCATTTTCTATAATTTCTTGTTTCAATGGGATCTTGACATTCAAAGGCATCCAACACTTCAAAGTTTCTGGTCTGATTCTTAGGCAGTAGAATACTAGAGAGCATCCCATCAACCAATGTGATATGGCCATGGCTATAGGAGCACCAATGAAGCCTAACTTTAAGGTCAAGAAGTAAATTAAAAATAGATTGACTGGGAAAATGAATATTAAAGACCATGTGGTGATTTCATAAAACCCTTGAGCTTGAACAAATCTCTTTCCTGTTTCAAATAATGTCAAAGCAGGCATACCAAAGGTGATGATTTTTAGGAAAAGAGCAATGTTTGGAATCAAATCGTAATGTTGTTTTGGTAGAATGAATTGCATCCAGTAACCTGTAGTGTACCAGGATATGATTATAGGTATAAACATACACAGAATTAATAGATAACATCTTACTGCAAATACACCTACATATTTGAAATTACCCGAAGTGTATGAGGTCGAACAATAACTGTCTAGACAAGTGGCAATACCTTCTATAGGAGAAAGACCTGTGATATTGTAGAACATAATGGCCAAAGACAAAGACGAAAATTCTTTGATGGTACATAAATTACCTATGATGAATAAAGATGATAATGATAACGAGTATTGAAGTAAAAAGGTGGTGATCAATGGAATAGAGTTCCATACGTAGTACTTCAATTCGTCTTTTTTGTTAGTTTTAGAGCAGATTTTTAGCAAATTTTCAGCATGAACATCTTGTTCTGGTATAATGTCTTGAAAAATAGGCGTTTCACCTGTAGAACTAGTTCCATTTGTACCTAAAGACAAAGGTTGCTTCAAAGCCGGTGTTGAAGGTAAAAGCATCGATGATCTTCTTCTACTGTTAAATGAAGACATGATTAAGATATTCCGTATGAATTTAGTTGGTTTGTCTTGTTGTTATTCTTTTTTTTTTTTTTTTTGGGTTTTTTTCACTTATTCATTCTTATATATAAGCAGTGGAAAAACTCTATGTCGTCAGTAATAAGATTATTCGAGGGGCAACAGCGAAAAGCTAAATAAAAAAAAAAGAAAGAAAAAACAATACCTAAAGTGGAAGTAATTTCCTATTTGGGAAAGACCCATCAAACAACAAATAAATATGAATAAAATCGCTCAATTGAACGGCGAAATCCTTAATAAATACAGCGAAAAAAAAGAAAAGAAACTTGACAGAATGTAGTTTGTAAAACTTTGTATTTCTATTTCTATTTTTTTTTTGGGATTTGCTTTATTTGGGGAGAAAATGAGATCTTCATTGAAGTTTATGTGAATTTGTTCTGTAGATTCGATACTGAAAAGTTTACTTCGTAGCAGCACGTGTTTAATGGCAGAAGAGAAAAACGTGAATATGCTGTTTACGCGTAGGACTTGTTAGAGTAGCTTGCTTTCTTACTGTTACAGGACATTGAAATGAAGGCTAGAAAGACAGTGGTTTGCATGGAAGAGTGCCAATACCACGATAATAAAACTAATATAAAAAATCCTGAGGGTTAGATTATTCTAATTTTTTGTTTTTTTTTAAGGTGGAAATGTCAACTTTTATAGACCCTGATATGTCAAAGGAAGTAAATTTGCTTTCTGAAGAAGTACTTGAATTTTTGATATCGTCTAATATGGACAGTATGAACGACATTTTACTAAACTTATTGATCAAAAATATCAAATCAAGAAACAAATTTATCGATAATGACGTCAATTTGGACGTTTTAATAAACAGTAAGTCAAGTGACCCGGACAATGAAGCTGTGGCAAACATCTTAAACAGGTACGATCTAGTTGATAATTATTATAAATATATTCTAACAGAAGAGTGTATTCTCGATAGAGACCAAAATTTAAAGGCAAAAAAAGTCAAAACTAGCACATTGAAATCAGCTTGTTTATCTCAGCTTGAAGAAAGACTTGAATTATTGGGATTTGAGCTCCAAATTGTACAGACTACGAACTCAGAAGAATATAGCCTTGTTTACTCCAATATAGTGAACCATTTCCCCATGTTAACAGATTCCGAAATCACAGAAAAAATTGAAAGCTGGGGGAACTTGAACAAAAGCTATCATTTTGTCAAGACTAAAGAGCCTGGTATGCAGCTAAGTTTGAAGTTGACTACCCAATCTGAATTCAACAAGAATGAAATTTTTTTTATCAAAAGCATTGCGGAGATTCTAGGTAAATCAAAGGAATCTTTGTTGTATTCTCTAAAAGATATTAATCTAACAAAAGTAGATAAATTAAACAAAAATTATGACATTTTTTTAATAGGTTTGTATAAACTTTATTATAATATGGAGTTGATTGAAAAGCAAGATTCATATGAAAGTTTTGTAGATTCTTTGAAGTCGGAACAACTTAACTTAGGGCTATTGAAAAGACATGATTACATGATTGATGAAATTCAATCTGCTTATAACATGAGTTATGATTATTACAAAGAAAACGAAGCACCCACTTCAGATCCAAATGATAAGACTTATGTAGAGGAAATCCAAAGATTAAATCAAAATGAGATCAAAAGATTATTGGACTATTTGATCCAGCAGAAATGGGTCATCTTGTATCCAAACTCAAGTTTGAAAGCTAGTTTGAAGTTACACTATGAAATGAATACATATTCAGCAAAAAAGTGTTTTAAATGCCCTAATGATATTGCCGTTTATCAAGGAATTCAGTGTGCCTCATGTAACGAAGGAATGATTTGTTTATCCTGTTCCAAAGCTTACTTCAGTGTTTCCAAGCATACTTTAAATAAAAAAGACAAGAGTCTAACTGATGGTAAATGGTGTCCTAAGTGTTTTGAACCATGGAGATCTCCAAGCGATATGTTATTTTATTTATAAGATATTTATATATACAGGATTATTGTTTAGGAACATTAACATTTTTTAGTAACCAATCTTTGGCTTCGTTAATCTTTGTTGCAACGTATGGGGAACCACCTTTATCTGGATGGTTGGCCAACATGATTTTTCTATGAGTACTTTTCAATACCTTTTGGTTCAATTTTCCTTCAGTTAAGTTCAATATTTGTAAGGCTTCATTCTTGTTCATTTTTTTATCAAATCCACCCATTAAGTATTTTTGACTTTGTACAGCATTAGGATTCAAATTTCTGTATATTAATTTAGTGAAATTGCTTGCACTTTTGTATATTCCTGCTATACTGTACAATCCAATAAATCCTGCTAGACAAGCAACACCTTTATGAGATTCAAAGTAGTTTAAAGTCGAGTTTAAGTAGATATCTAACTTAGATCTTTCAACGTACTTGGTGTCGTACTTGATATTTTTGATTATAGAGTTGATGTCTGGGGTCTCCAGTTGTTGGATAATTAGCTGTTTTTTACTGTTACTGATAGCTACACTCATTATGTTGATTTGGGGGGTTGGTTTAACGTTTCTAATCTTTGGCTGAAAGTTAATCAATTAGGTATCATTTTGATGAAATGAGTATAGTGGAAGAAAAATTGAATAAAAAAAAAATTTTTTTTTCACGCACAAGCATTGGCAATTTTCGGACTTAGAAAGAAGCAATAATGCAAGCAACAAGGAATCCAACAGTGCTACCAAGGTTGTTGTCATACTCTGAAAATCCCTAAAACATGTAAATCATATCAAGTATATCTAAGAGTTTTATTGCTAAAATAGATGTTTGAACTGCACTCATTTGAGATTTTAATCAATCTTGGTTGATGAAGCAACATTGATTGGATCGTTGCAATAGTGTGTTTTTGACCACCTCCAATTAGATCTTATAACATCAACAACTCTAAAAACAACAATATTTTGTTATTTTTTTGCCAAATAAATAAGTTTTAATACTTATTCCATGTATTATTTACCAGTATATTGAACCAAATATGCACACATATCCATTCTTTTCAATGATCATATATTATATATTGATTAAATGGCTTTTTCAAAAAAAAAAAATGGTGACTAAGCAAAGCACGTGATTTGTGACGGACATAAGACCATCTACACCAAAATCAGCATTTCTTTTTTTTTTTTCTACTTTATGTAAGCAAAATTACCTAAATAGGAAGTATTTGCAGACACTTGCAATTATTTCCAAAAGAAGCAAAATTCAAATCACAATTTGTACTATACTTTTCTTTTGCTCTTTTTCTAGTAAAAGTTATATTTATCTGTAAGCTTTATTTATAATCAGATAATTACTAATAATGAATTAAGAATTAAAAAAAATATTGAAAAAAGAACCATATAACACATAATAATATAAAGATAAAATGAGAATTGTTGCGTGTCATTTTTGTTCATCCCCATGTTATCCAGGTCATGGTATAATGTTTGTTAGAAACGATGCTAAAGAATTCAGATTCTGTAGAAGTAAATGTCATAAAAATTTCAAAATGAAGAGAAACCCTAGAAAGTTGAAATGGACTAAAGCATTCAGAAAGGCTAGAGGTAAAGAACTTATTGTTGATTCTTCTTTGACTTTTGCTAAGAGAAGAAATGTTCCTGTAAGATATAATAGAGATTTAATCCAAGATACATTGAAGGCCATGAGTAAGATCGAAGAAATCAGAAGCAGAAGAGAAAGACAATTCTATAAGTTGAGAATGAAAAATAATGATGAAGTTGAATTCAAGAGAGATTTGTTATTGGTTAAGAAGAACGAGCATCTATTAAAGGTAAGAGAAGTCGAATTAAGAAAACAATTAGAAAAGGAAGAAAGAAAGAAATTGGCCCAAGAAGAAGAGGAAGAAGAAGAAGATATGGATATTGAATCTGACCAAGAAGAACCAGAAAAGGTTGTTGTTACTCTACAAAATAGATCTACTCAAAAGAAGAAAAATAAAAAGATTGCTTTTTGATTAATATAGGTTATAAATAAATAAGAAACTAAGATTTTGTTTTGCTTTTTTTTTTTTTTAAGTTCATTCTGTTTGTTGATTAAACAAATGTTTAGATCAAGAGTTGTGAGACTTACCATCTGTATCAGCAGCTTGTTGAACTTAGATGCTCACATACTAAGTTCCTGCACGTGCTGCGTTTTAGTCACGTGACTATGTCATAAACTGAGTTTATATGAAAGCTCTGAATGACTATTTCTGCAGAAAAAATAAAACAAGCACAACTGCATTCTCAAGCACAAAGTGCTTTTTTTTTCACAACACTTACCCAGCTATATTCGTATAATCCCCCACTCTTATATTCACACAGTGCAAAGCATATTTGATTCATATGGTATTGGCGTCGGACTTAAGCATCACTAATGTTTTTTTTTTCAAATTTTTTCTTAGCAAAAAAAAAAACACACACTAGTCTTAGACTTGTTGTTTGTTTGTTGTTTTTTTTTTTCTTTTTCTTTAGAATACATTAACATTATTATAAAAACCAAACCATAAGCCTGTATCAAATATAACCAGCTTAGAAGTAGCACATAGTATTTTACTCTAAGTATTCCCAGTTAAATTGTTCAGCGTTTTTTTTTTTCCTAAACGACTTATAGTTTTTGCAAGCGAAAAAAAAAAGACGATCCTTCCATACACGCTTACTACGGATACTAATATTTCAGATTTAAAAAAGTTATAGCACTAATAAAAAATGGTTAAAATACCGTCTTCACCTTCATGTTGTCAATGTAGAGTGCGTAAAAATGGGTGCTCTAGAACCAAGCCTTCTTGTACCATTTGTACAGCTAGAGGATACAAGTGTTTGTATCCAAAGGTTCCAGGTGGATTTAAAAGATTACCCAATGGAGAGTTTGTATTGATAGATTTGAATGATCCAAATGAAATAAGCTTTGGAGAGTATGAAAAGAAACAAAGAATGTTGAGAATGGAGAACAAGCCAGCAGATGATAAATATTTGAATTTACCTATTCCAAAAGAAAATGTCGTTGAAGTAGAAGAAAATGTAGTTAAAGGTGAAGATCCTAACAACAAAATGAAGAATTATAAGGTATCAAACTTAATAAACTACGATGACAGTTACTATAAAAGCTTTAACGAATTGATTAAGCTGAATCACTCTAAGTTACTGGATTATTGTATCAAACTGCAAGACTATTTGAAGTACTTTGAAAATGAAATTTTCATCAATGAAAAGCTCTCTGTTTTTACAAACTTGAAGAATATCCCAATCTACAATGATTTGTACGATATTTTGTACAACAATAAATATGATAAATCTATTAGCTTGGAAGGAGATGAAGTAATAATTAAAAAACAAATCAATGAGCTGAAAAAGAGATTGACTTTTTTGACTTCTGAATTGGAAAACAAGTATAATATTACAACAGTTGAAAATGAAAAAGTTTCAAGCTTTAACAATGATTCCAAAGTGGATAACGGTCCTATTGAAAACTTTGATGATTACTTATTCAAAGACTCTATGAAGTTTACTTTATGGGGTGGTGAAGATATGCCTACAGATCTTTACAGTTTCAAAACCTTGAGTAACATATCCACAGAAATTAAAGTCTTAAAGGAAAGATACTCTAAACAATATGCAGAAAATTCACAAGAAGTTCCTGTTGAAAACATTACCAAAGACAATAAATTTAAGAAGATTTCTTGGGATGATGCATTGCCAATATTAGAAACTTTCAGTAAGTATTTATTAAGCACAAATATCATTCCAAAGAAATTATTCAAGATATACGACTCAGAAAGTTATAAAGAAAACTCTACCAAGCTAAGTGAATTGAATGTAATCAATGAAGAAGCTGGAAAAAAAAGAAAAGTGGATGAAAACGATATAGACGTTTTAACTACAACCAATTTAGAAAATGTTTTACTACTTGAATTCAACATTATATTGGCTCTAACTTTGAATTTGATAGATTCTAACAACATGTCTAAGAAAATATTAGGGGCAAGCAGTTATCAAGCATTGATGGACTTCAAGGTTAAATATGGTGAAATGGTTGAAAGCAATATCAAACAACTGTATACCTGGGGTATCATTTTTAATAGACTTGAAAATGTCACCGAATTGAAAATATTGTATCAGTTGACCTCATCCTTCAAAAATCCACTGGAATACAATTGGGATTTGATCAATTGTGATTCCAAAGACTTGATAGATTTCCAAATTTCTATCATCAAAAGCCAAGAAAATTTCAAGGGTAAAAAATCATATGTAAGAATAAATGATTACGATAATAGATTGGTTAATCAATTGTTAGCCAATGACAACCTTACTTCAAAGAAAATTGACTATATTCTTAAAGAATTGTATAACTTACAAGAATTTTCACAATTCAATAACATTGACGAATATTATGTTAACTTGATAGACATGATTGATAACACTAAAGAAATGATTAACAAAATAGATATCTTTTTGAACTATATCAATTATAAGCTTTTCTGGGATTACTACAAATTTGAAAATCTTTTGCAATATTTTGATAGTTTAGATGAGGAAGTCACTGCCAAACCTGAGTTGCTGTCATTAACCAAGAGCATCATGTTCGGCTTTGCTCAGTTGATTGAAATTCAATCTTTGAAAAATATTGAAATGTGTATATCTTTGATGAATGATAAGATTGTCAAAATATACGAAACCATTATAACAGTCTTGTTTTCCATAAGCACTGTTGATTCCAAGCTGATTTATGGAATATTGAATAGCATCAAAATGTTCTTGGTGATCAACGAAAGCAACTCCAGCATATCTTTGAAGTCAAAACCAGGCTCAGAGTTGTTGAGTTTATTGAATGTTTATTTGTATGAATTGAAGGATAAATCCGATATCATAGATGATGGTAAAAATGCTTATAAAGACATATTAAGGGATATGGATAGAATATTGCAACAGGCTTTAAGTCAACCTAATGACGGTGAAGTAGACGAAGAATTGAAAAAAGAGCTTAACACTGTAGATGAAGATACAATCAAGAATATATCTGGTTTATTGGATATTTAACACATATGTATATAATCTATTTGTTACTTGTTCGTTGTTGTAAATTACATGCTCAATTCTATTGGTTTGTTTAAATTCACTTTGGTTATGGACTAGTTTCTTATATCCGAATTGTAAATCAATCTTAGCTGTTATGAAAGAGTGAAAAAAATCCCGTATTATATGGATCCACGAAACAATATCAATTTGTAAGCAAATTTTTCACATATATATATATATAATAAATCCTAAATAAAACCAAAAGTATCATTAGCCTACATTGCGATGATTTCTCCTGTTAATATTATTAAAAGATGGCAAAGCAGTGCCAACTTGTCCCCCAAGTATAACTACTTTTCATCAAAAGGACCATTTTCATCCATACCAACTCTTGAACTGAACAATACATCTTTGATATTAAAACTACCTCCAATGTGCACCTACTACATAAGATCCTTGAACTTTACAGGTATTATTCAGCAGAACAAGAAAGAAGCGGTTGCAAAAGAATCATTTTTTAAAAGCTTGTTTTTTAAAAAAATAAACAAAGAAAGCAATACAGATTTAAATATTCAACTCATAAAAGATAATTGTGTTTTCCAAAAAATCAATACTTTGAACAAACCTAGTAACATCTTGATTAATATCAATACAAACAAAATATTCAGTCTTGATGTGGACTATAGCAAATCATACACAATTTTGAACCCAAATGAAAACATTTTGTCATATTCTGAAAACATCACAAGAAGTAACTCAACAAGTGATGTGGAGACTATTGGGGGTATGGGAATAATAACATTTATAAGTGACAAGAACATCCAGATCTTAAAAATAAAAGAAAACGAGAATATAATGATAGATATCAACAACCTACTAGGGTTTGAAAACAACAATCAACTTAAGTTTGAAATTGTCAACTCTAGCAGAAACTATGTAAAATGTATAGGAACGGGTGATTTGATCATTAAAAAGTAATTATATATAAATACCCAAACTATAAGCAACAATTCCAGATATATATGTCCCTATAACCAAACTGTTAGGCCAAACTTGCCATGGTCTGTCCCAATCCAGCGGAATTACAAAGCAAGCAAGCCAATTTCCTAAAAGTAAAATTATGTAATACTTTTTCAAATTCACTTGTTTGAAGTTGCATTTTAAAAGTATGTATATCATAGGGAGACTGATGGTATTTATATGACATGCAAGTAGGAAGGTTTCGTAAAAAGACTTCAAGGATCCACCACATATGATGATGAAAAAAGTCAGTAGTAAAGATATAATAGGTATCAACAAAATGCACTGCATTATTATCAAAAGCTTAAAGTTATTTCTTTTGTGTTTTATCTTTCCATATTTGATATTAGGTATTATTTGGAAAATTAAGTATAAGATCTGAAGCGGTAATAAGTACTTCAACGATGTTATGGAGTTGTAGTTTTCATTGATGTACTTGTATTTCAAAAGAAAAATTAAATGAAACGGTATTACCTTCCATGTTTTGTTTATCTTCACCAATGAATTTGGATCAGTAATTTGGTAATCTAAATTGAATATAAGACTTTTCAAATTGAATTTTTTATCTTTGTTGAATAAATTGTCTTTCAAGTTCTTGAACGAAAACTTGTTCTTGGTGTTAGATTTATTGTTTCTTTTTATAAGAATTACTTGTCCATGTTTCAGTAATTTATAGTATTCGTTGATATCTTCATCACTTTCACTGTTGTTTATGTTGTATATCTTAGGTGTAATTACCGTATCATATTCAGAAAAAGTCACTGATTTTTTTCTATTTTTTAAGATCTTGCTATTTTTGAGAATGCTAGATTTTTGTTTAAGGTCAATTTCATTCATTTGTTCTATTCAATTGCCTGTGTAAATATATGATATGTTGAAGTTGTATGGTGTTTTTCACTATTAGAATATGCGTTGTACAACAAAAAAACTAATGCTTATATCGGATTTATATACTATGTGTTATATATATGTGTGTGTTTTTTTTTGGTTTTCGTCTTAGGATTCCTTGTCGGATTTAGTAGAGTCTATATTCTCTAAACCCGTCTTCAATTTCTTTGGTGGAAAGTAATTCAATTGAGAATTATCACTTGATGGCTTTATACGTACAATTCCATCGGAACTAGCAGTTACATTATTATCCTGTACCAACAACTTGTCATTGGATGAAGGCGGATTATAATATTTCTTGGTTTTTGGTATATTCTGCTTCATAGGCAGCTTCACAACAGTGTTCTCTAAGGATCTGGTAATGTCGTCTTCATCATAATTTACCTTTGAATTGTTTAAAGATTGTATTTTGTTAGTGTGTTTTTTGATTGATGCAGGATCTTTTACATCCGATGCTATAATCTGTAGTAATCTTGTAACTTTCCAATTTAACTCGTTAACCACTTGGTCTGTATTAAACTGGTTTTTGATGTTATCGTCTATTTTATTTTCCAAAATTGCTTGATTGTGAATCAATACTTTTATGTTATTTGTTAATAAGTTTAACGTTTCTTTTGTATACTTCTCATCATTGCTTTGTATTTCCTCTACTATATCTGCCAATCCCTTTGTGTGTAGTTGTAGCTTCACAATATCTTCTTTTAAGCCGTTTTCCATAGACATCGTTTCGTATTCTGTATACAATCTACTATTATTCTGCTTGGTATAGTCTTATATTCCGATTACCTTTTTTGTTGTGTTTTTTGGGTTCATTTGATGTGGACTCATGGAGGGGGGAAAATTTTGACTAGCGCTTCCATGTTGTTTTTCTTTTTTTTTTTTGCTGCTATTTTTTTTTTTTGGCTTCATATTGGTTATTGTAGCATTCAACTATGTTATTTAAAAGGTAGTGAAATGAGAATTTTTGTAGTATAAAATACGAGTTATAAGTTTATTTTAGTTGATTTATATAAAAAAATGGTAGTTATAATGTATTTAATTAAGCACTTCAAAATTTGAATCCTTTATTTATACACTGCGATGAGGTACTGACTATGAGACTTCACGTTCGCTACTAAATAACTACTATAAGCAGAGTAATAGCAAAAATTTTTAATTTTTTGCAATTGAAAAGTAAAAATAAAACTCAACTTGTGAATTCCTTGTACAGAAATAAAACTTATAAGCATCTTACTTATACTGCAATCTATAAGTTGTATTGCTTGCCAATGTTATAATGTCTTTTAAAAAGCTTTTTTGCTTCATGAAAATTTTATTGATTAAAGCCGTTTTCACTTGGTAGCTGATTTTAAACTGCACCACCATTTTTAATCATTTCACATTTCAACTTGTGTAAGTTCACTACAATCTCATTAACTTTATATTCGGACTTTGGCAAACCCATCTTCTTGCCCAGCTTGACAACATAACCATTGATAAAGTTAATTTCAGTTCCTCTTTTATTAATAACATCTTGTCTCATAGATGAGGAATTACCACCACAATCAATAACACCTATTTGATAAACCCATTCAGCTAATTTTTTATAATCATCTTTGAATGAAACGTCTACTAAAGGCATGTTTTCTTTGTTTTCATATTCAAAGACTTCCTTGTAATCTGGGCTTTTTGAAAATACTTTTAAAACTTCATCAATGGTTTGTTCAAATAAGTCCAATGTAGATTCTCTAACATAATTTAAATCCCCATTCATACAGTTCAAAATAGATGTCCATCCATTCATACAACAGTTAACACAGAATTTCTTGATTTGCCCAATGATCAACTCTTGATAAGACATCACTTTGCAATCAAGATCAATTTCTTTCAAAGTTGTTAATAATTCATTGTTTTCAATCAAGTCATTGACTTCTTTGATGCTTTGAATTTTCTTACTTTCATCTTTAAAGCCATTAATTTGAGCAACTTTCAAATCCAAAAATCCAGCATGATAGAATTCAGTAAAATTGTTACTGTTACCAAATACAGCATGTGCAATAACACCCTGGAAAATCTTGAAGTTTTTAGTTTTAATCTCTGGAAATTTCTCTACAAGACTGTCATAGGTTCCTATACCATTTTGAATCAAAATAATATTGGTAGTCTCATCAATTTTATTCCAAATAGGCTTCAAAGCATCAATGGTTTGGAAAGTCTTAGTGGTGATAATCAAATTATCTATATGATCTTCTTTTACATTATTTAAATCTGTGGTCAAATTAAAACTTTCTGAAATATCAGTTTTGTTACTGTACTGTCTATGTAACGTAAACTTGGATTCATAGTTATCTTTGAATAACTTGACTTTAGCTTCGGATCTTAAAATAGGAATGATATTATATGTTGGAAATCTTTTTTGTAAGGCAAAGGCTACAATGGATCCCATAGATCCCAATCCGATAATATGAAAATTAGGTGTACTCATTTTAAAGTGGTGTTTTCAACTGGTATGGTGCTTTTCCTTTACCAGTTTATTTGGATTTCAAACTTGAATTTTGCTCATAAATATGACTAATGTGACTTTTAAAAAAAAAATGCTATAAAGAGAGTAAACTGAATATTCTTAATTTTCAGAAATCGCTCGCCGGTTTTTTTTATTCATATCATTTTGACAGATGCCGTTTAATGAATAAATGTCGTACTGAAGGAGATAAGCCATTAAACCAGGGATGATGAGAATTAAGATGAAAGTAACGTAAGGATTTATTGTTTTATAACATGTAATTGGTATTATGTAAAGAAAAGAAAAAATACAAAGATATATATTATTCAGAAAATTTATTCAATCTTGGCTAAGACTTGTTTGGAGACAATATCTCTAACAACAACCTTTAAGGAACCTTCCTTGGAAATTTCATAAGAAACTTCACAACCCTTGGCACCAATGGACTTAACTGGAGCAGAAGCTAATAATTGGTCCTTGTTGAAAACCTTGTATCTGATGATTTCAGGTTCGTCATCGGAATCGGTATAGTCGGATTCATCTTCATCTAATTCTCTGGCTTGTCTTTCACCGGCTTCTTCTTGTCTTTCCTTGATTTCAACATTAGCAGTGTACAAAGTCAATTGGAAGTCACTGACTTGTTTATATAATTTGACAATCTTTCTAGATGGTAATGGAGTATCCTTTAAGAAAATTGGTTCAATTTCACCAGAAGCATTTAAGGCACCAATGTAGGTATCTAAGTGAGGAACATCAATGGAGTGTTGAACTAATTGGTCTAATTCATCAGTTTCATCATCAAATAATAAAGCACCTTGTAAAGCAGCACCGGCAGAGTTCATTTCATCTGGATGTTGGGATTCGGAACCCTTGATTAAAGAAATTATAGAGGTAACATCTTCATCAAATATGAAAGAAATAGCATTGTTCAACTTAGGAGTGAAAGAAGAACCACCGGTTAAAACAACAGAGTCGATTTCTAATGGGTCTAAGCCAGCTTCCTTAATAGTGCTCTTGACTAAGTTGGACATCTTGTTGACAATTTGCATGATAGTTAATTCGTACTTCATTCTGTTCATAGAAGTGTGGAAATCCATACCTTGAGATAAAGAATCAATACCAATAACAGCATTAGTTACGTTAGATAAAGTCTTCTTGGTAACAATGGCAGCTTGTTTTAATTTATGCTTGGATCTGATGTCATTTATGGTACCAGTTAATTTGTGTTTACTTTCGAATTCCTTAGCTAAAGAAGTCATTAAACATTCATCAAAGTTTTCACCACCTAAATGGTTATCAACCTTGGTGATCAAGTTAGTCATAATACCATTGTTTCTAACAGCAAAGACAGTAACAGTAGAAGTGTAACCACCGAAGTCAGCAACAACTACGTTCTTATCTTTACCATCCTTGGCAATGTTATGTTCAACAGAGATTTTAGAGTCGGTTAAGGATAATAAACCGGCAGAAGTTTCACCAATGAATTGAATGATGTTCCAGCCAGCTAACTTAGCAGCTTCTCTCAAGTTCTTGGAAGTGACTTCACTGTTGATGAAAGATTCAGGAACACTTAAAATAACCTTTTCAAAGTCGGTAGAAGTATAGTCATCAGCAGCTAACTTCAATTGCTTGAAGTGGTTACCAGTGACTTCAATAACGGACTTCTTAACGGAAACACCAGTTTCAACTTCGTATTCGAAACCTGGAACATCGTTACCGATATCGATTAAGTTACAAGAGTCTTCACATCTTTTCAATAATTCCTTTGGAATTGAACTGAATTTTTCGTATTGTAAAAAGTCTCTGAAGTTTATGATAGTGTTCTTACTGTTTCTGACTAATTGTTGAATGGCTTGACCACCGTGGTATTCGTTACCTTGCTTGTATGATAAGGCTGAGTTGATAGATCTTTCACCATCTTGATTGGCAATGACTTCTAAAGTAGATTTCTTGTCTTGTTTGACAATGGCAATGGTAGAGGTAATGTTACCAAAAGAAACACCTAAAATTGGAGTGAACATATTATATAGAAAGTTGTGGATAAATTATCTGCTTGGTGTACTTGTTCAATATATTATTAAAATTTTAAAATATTGAAAAAAACCTCTACTGTATGTTTTTCTCTTTTTTCCATATTCCTTGAAGAGGAAAAAACCGAGTGTTGGATGAAAAAAAAAGAAAAGGTGAAAAATTTTCATACGTAAAAATTGTAATATGGTAGCGTTTAATCAATACAGCTTAATACTCCCATAAGTGCGATAGAATGATGGTTTAGGACGGTGAAGGCTTCCAAATGGTTGGTTGCCAATAAATTTAGTTGGGGTTTTGTTGTTTCTTTTTTTTTTGTTTTACCAGAATTAAATGGTTGACTTGGGGGTTTTTTAGCAGTGTAGCTGGCCTTTCACGTTAAACAGTAGTTGTATAGAAATATTTTCATTAAGAATGATAATTTAAAAAAAACGGGTTTACAAGTTGAAATAAAAACAAGATATTGAGCACACTAGTTTGAGGGTTAAACTAACAGTAGCTATTTGTTTGCTTATGTGTATAAACTGTACATTCACCGAAGCATCGACTGCTAGAGCAACGATGAAAATCACGTGGGCATCGGATTTAATTTAAGTTTTGTTTGCGCTACACAATTGTGTTCGGATGTGATAACTCCATTGACACGAAATGAAGGCTTCTTTTTTTTTTATGTTTTTGTTCAAATTCTTGGTATGAACAACCAAGAAACCAGTCATCTTTCATCTACAGCAATGGAAAAATCAGTTTCTATTGAATCAAGTATAATAGCAAATGACTACGACAATATACCTATGAACAAAAGACATTTCAAGTATGATTTGTGCAAACGTATAAGCAAAGAAGAAGTTTTAACAAGTGATTACATTAATGATGTACATATATCTCCGTTTGATAGACCATTGAACATGGTCATAGACCCTATAACTTTGAAATCAATAAAAAATGAGTTTCAGAAAGGATGGGCTTCTTGTAGAGCTAATACAGTGATAAGAGAAGGTTTGACATATTTTGAGTACAATATAAAAAATATTGATTTTAAGAATAACAAACATACAAGATTGGGTTTATCTCAAAGAACATTTCCTTTGAGTCAGCCTGTGGGTTCAGATTTGTTTAACAGTGTTGGGATAAGAGATATGACATTTGAGAGGTTATATAACAGAAAAAAGGATATTTTTGTCAATAAAGAAATGGTCATAGAGAATGATGATCGTATTGGTGTTCTGATCTCATTACCTTCTATGAAAGAACATTATGAAATTCTGAAGAAAATTGTACAAGCTAAAATAGACAAGGAAGTTGATGAATTTGAACTGTTTCATCTTAAAAGATATCTTGATGATCTGAATGATAATAAAATCCACAAAGAAAGAGTTAGTATTAAATACAAAAATGAATATTTTTACGAAAGTCAAGATTTTGTATTAGCAGAAAAGCCTAAGGCTGAAGATTTTATAGATTTAAACACTTCATTTGTTAAGATATTCAAAAACGGTGAATATGTAGGTGATTTATCGAATAAAGAAAATTGTTATTTGAAATCGTTTTTACCTCCATTTGTAGAGATTAATTATGAAACCAATAGATTTAAGCCTTTATTCTATAAGTTACTGAAAGAAAATGATTTAAAAAGCATAGAAACATTAGTTGCCAGAAAATATTATGACGATGGAAGTTTAGGTTATTATCCCACCATTTCTTTATTTAATGAAGCTTCTGTTGAACTATTAGGCACAGTAGATGAATTGAAATACTACAACGAAATTTTAAACTATGTAGAAAATTGCACTGATATAGAAAATAAAGACCTGAAGGATTTAAAGTATCGATATGACGAAATGCAACAATCTACGGCTTTATATGATCAAGAGGATTTAAAGGTAAAAAAGCTTCTTGATACCACTGATCAAATTGCTCCGGTCGAGAACTTGACTTCAGAAATGACACCAGACAATGTAATGGATGTTGAATAGCTATGTATTTCTTTCCTTTTTATATACTTGTATGAGTTCGGCTTTAATTAAATGAAATTGAAACTTGTCACGTGTATGTTTTGTTTAAATTTCAGATGTCATTTTAACAAGAAAAAAAAAAAAATAGGTTGATTTTAAAATTAAATTTCGTTATTAAAAACACCTATAAACTGGAATTAAATTATAACCCAAATAGACATATACACAACTGCATTTTAAAACAGCAATGGTAAACGAATTATCAAGTGATGAAGAAAACATCGTTATAAAAAAAAAAGTAAAACAAGACGTTTCTGGTGAAGACGATGATGAAGTTATTAATACCAAAAATAGAAAAAGACACTTGGACCAACTGTCGGATGCAGAAGTGAGTGATGAAGATGAAGATTTAGAACTAAAGAAGAAGAAAATAGAAGAGCAAGAAGAACAGGAACGTATAAAAGAAGAAGCTTCAAAGAAAAAGGAAGAAGAGGAAAATAACAAAAAGAACCAACAGCAATCGGGATATGCTTGGGAAGATAAAATTCAAAGACCATGGGATATTGTGGGCACAGAAGACAACGAAGCCTTACAAGATCAACAATTGTTGAACAAAATCATAAACATAAGAGACAAAAAAGAAGCTGTGAACACCACTGCTCTGCAAAGAGGGATCATTAGATCAATGATTATTATTATAGATGTATCTCAAACGATGGGAGAAAAGGATTATAGGCCCAATAGATTTCAAAATGTTTTGAATAATACAATTTTCTTCATTGAAGAGTTTTTCAACATGAATCCAATCTCGCAAATCGGTGTCATTTCATTAAAAGATGGATTAGCCCGTGTTGTTTCACCATTGAGTGGTTCTCCAAAAACACATATAGATGCTCTTATGAAGATGAAGCATGAAAGAATTGAACCTAGAGGGTTTGCTTCTTTACAAAATGGTTTGGAATTGGCAAGGGGTATGCTTATGGATGTATCTGCACACTGTACCAAAGAAGTTGTATTACTATATGGATCTTTAAGTAGTACTGATCCAGGTAATATTATGGATACAGTTAATGTGTTGAAAGAACAAGAAATAAGAGTAGCTATTATAGGTCTGGTTGCACAAGTTAATGTTTGTGAAAAGATCTGTAAAATTACGAATATGTCGGATCCTAGCTATTATAATGTTGCTATGAACGAACAACACTTTTCGGAATTACTAATGGAAAGAATCAAACCTCTTCCTTTGGCAGAAGGGAGTGAGTTTGCTTTAATAAAAATGGGGTTCCCAACAAGAATCATTGATTCAACTCCAAGTTTCTGCAGTTGTCATTCAAAGCTTAATAGAGGAGGGTACTATTGTCCTGCTTGCAACTCTAAAGTGTGCAACCTACCAATTCAATGTCCATCTTGTGAACTAATGTTGATTTTATCCACACATTTGGCCAGATCCTACCATCATTTAGTTCCTCTGAAGAATTTCCATGAAGTTCCTAATGAAGAGATAGAATCCGGCAAGATTCCAAAGTATGCAAATTGTTATTCATGTAAAAGAGGATTTCCACTGTTGAAGAGAGTAAATTCAAGTAAGTTGTTAAGTACCATGAGGTATAGATGTGACGACTGTAAAAAAGATTTTTGCATGGAATGTGATGATTTAATTCATACTTTGCTTCACAACTGCCCAGGCTGTGAATCCAAAATCTCTATGTAAAATATAGGTAATTATTGATCGTTTTATTTTTTGTTTTCGACTTTTTTTTTTTTTTTTTTTTTTTTTTTATTAAATTAAGCTTTAAAGCAGTATTAAATTACAGCTTAATATATATAAGAAGAAGACCAATCAACATATAATCATTATCATCCAAATCGAGCTTTATATGCATTTTAAATTATGTATGAATTCACGTGACTTTTTCAAGTTTTTAAATCGAAAAGTTTCACCGTAATATGAGCTTTCTCTGTTTCTTTTTTTTTTTTCACAATTTTCAAATTCTTGGCTCTTCGAAGTTGTTTTAGTACTTATTTGAAAGAGTATAAAACCAAAAAAAAGAAGAAGAAGTTAGTTGTATAACGATATCTAGTTGCAATGGCTAAATCTCAACATATGCAATGTGATTTGAACATTCCTTTTCCAAAAATTGTCAATAAGGAAAACTTGGACAAGTTAGAATTGATCTTGCATACTTTAATAGAACTAAATTATACACATGTAGCAATCAATAAACAATTGTCACCTAAGATGTACTATACTCCTAGCAAAAAACAAAAACAACAAATGACGCCAAAAGATCTACAAAATTTAGAAGAATATGATCTAAAAGCCGACTTGGAAACATATTTCAAGCAATTTGAAATACTTGAGCAGAAATTCAAATCGAAACAACTAAAGTTGTTTACCAGAGTAACAGTTGAAATCGATGATCCTAATCAACTGGGGTCCATTTTTATCAACTTGAATTCTCCAAGTGCCAAAAATAGGTTTGATTTAGTGGCCATATTACCTTTATCTGAAAAGGGGTTAGCATTCTTAACTAATAACAACGGTTCAGGTAGTAATAGTACGAGCATAGATATACTAACATTTGATTATGCCAATTACTTCAACGGCTTCCATCTGAAACACAAAACCATGAACGGTATCACTAGAAGAGGTATAAAAGTAGAAATTCTATACTCGTCTATATTCAATAACTTGAATCAAAGCAATCTAAAATTTATTAATAATTCTAAGCAAGTTATAAGATGCTGCAGAAAAGGTATTAAAACTTGCATCATTAGTTCAGGAGCTACCCAAAACATTTACTTAAGAGGTAAAATAGCTATTGAGTCAATTTTGGATTTCCTTGGGTTGAAGCCAGATGTTTACAGTAGAATGCTGAAGGAAAATCCAATAAGCTCTTTGCTAAACGGTAGGCTAAGAGTAAAAAGTTATCAGCAAACAATAGCAACAGGTATTGATGTAATGATGAAAGATCCTGAGATAGAAAGAGAGGGCTATGAAGTTGTGAATGGCTTTGTAGTTAAGAGCAATATTGAAGAAAACCTAGAAGACAAACTTGAGCCTCCAACAAAGAAACTAAAAAAATAAATCATATATTAATTGTATAATTATAGACACTAAGCTTTTTATTGTATTTTTTATTAATAGTTTAGTAGCAATGATGCTTACTGAAAACGGATAAAACACAGATTGAGATGTCTTTTTACTACAATCGATGTCTTTCGGCTGAGTAGAAGCTGGGCCAAAGTCTTCATATTGTATGTTGATGTTTATAGGTGATGTTTGGATTAAACTTTTGTCATTTTGTGGTACTTTTGTTGGAGCCTTTTGAAAGGATGATAATATTTTTGCCAAATACAACTTGAAAATAGCAATTCCTAAAAAAACACCTTGTGCTCTTCCCATAATTGCTTTACCTATATATAAACTGCTTCCACAAGCCATTACTAAAAGTTTAAAAAACATATAAATTTGTAGAGGAATAATTAAAAAGAGCAAATTAGTCCAAAAGTCAATATTGTCAAATTCCATATGCAAGATTGATTGCATGTTTAGTTTATGTGCAAATTGCCTAATAACTTGTCTTGTGAATCTATAGAATAAAATGGTCTCCACTATTATACTCTCAATGTTATGTATAAAAAATGAATCTGCATTAACAAACATTAAAAGCTGCTTTCCTAAAGGCATTAACCCTATTATAAGCAAAGTGTTTCTAAAATCTTTTTCAACATCAAGTAGTAGTTCAGTTCTTAAATCTCTTAGTTTTTCATGCTCTTCTGTCATTATTTATAATTTGTCTGTAATATTGACTTAATGTCACTTAATATTAAACAAAGCTCTTTTTGGTTCAAAAGTATTTCAAATTGCTCTAAATGTACCAAGCTTATTTCCTATATGTATGACAAAGCATAAACGTGTTAAATGACCAGTTTTATAATTTTGTTTTTTGTGGCTTTTATTTAACAATAAGATATATAAGTCTTTCAGAATAAAGAGTTGATAAATTCAAATACAACTAATAATTCTAAAGTAACAACAGATTGGAAACTCAAATCACCAATAAATATCGTTTCTTTAGTTTTGATCAACAAAAATGAATAAATAACTATACCTGCGACAAATGGTACAAAGTCACAAAGTTGTCTGTAAGAGCTTGTCTTCATGTCTAGCAAGACTTTAGTTGTCACTACGTTTCCTCTAAATGGTAATAATTTAGAAGCCAAAACTAAAGTGATAACAGCAGTTAAAATAACAACAACAACAAAAGCCAGATGTAAATACTTTAATTGAGTAAATTTGAAAATTGCCTCTTTATTTGAAATTACATTTCCTGTGTTTTTGTGGGAGTTTAACTTTGCTGTAAAGTCATCATCATAAATTTCCTTTTTAATAGACTTGTCTTGGTAGTCTTTCATAATACTCATAAATGGTAAGTTGTCTAAAAATCTATATTCTAATTTAGATATAGATTCTGGTGTGCTAGCAACTATTTTCTCAACAACAAATTTAGATTTTTCAGGTACAGCCATTTCCATACAAATTACTTCTTGTTGGAAGTAACCCCACGGAGGTAATTTGTCTATATGAGATATGATTTTACAGTGTGAAGCAACTGAAGAAATCAATTCAAATTCATTATCAATTAACTCAAGATTAGCATTAGATTTGTTTTCAGAAAATTCAATCTTGAATTCAAAGTTTAGATGAGAGTCATCAGATAGAGGATCAAAGTCTACACATGTAACTTCATGGGCATTTTCCTTTTCGGAAACAGGGCCTCTAAAGTCTTTGTGAACATACAAAAACTTTCCAGTTATCTTGTGTTGCAACAAAATATGATTGAATTTTGATACAACTTCATAGTCAGTATTGTTTTTAGATAAGTAATCTCTTCTTAAATTCTTGTTAGACGGTAAAATTATCCACTCATTCATTTGATCTTGCTGATCAAAAACAGTTACTTGTTGCCCACCTGACCCGGTTTGTAAAGTGGCATCATGTGAATGAAGGTAACCACCCAAAGAATCAACGTGTCTAATGAGTACAGTATCCATAAATCTAATGTCCTTTAATACACCAACATTTGCATTGTTCAAATTTTTAGCTGAGTTCAATGATATTTGGGTCATAGAAGACAACTGTCTGAAATCAAAGTTATTTTCATCATAAACAGATTGGTTTACAAATATTTTCAAAACCAGCAATGAAAAAGTTATCATGGTGGCCAGAAGTAAAACAGACTTCACTATGATTTGATAGCCAACTATGTATAAATTTGATCTTGTCTTTCCAAATTGGTAAACAGACATAACATTCCAAACCCATGTTCCAACAATAAATATTGGAAATAATTTACTAATTAAAGACATTGGCTTTAGTGAATATAACATACCTAGAATAAAGCCAGTTACCAATACATTTTGTAAGTCTTTCAATACGTTTTTGTAATACTTGTTAAAATGAATAAAACCAGAAAGCATAAATATGTTGGCAATCAAATCAATGTTTAGTAAACCATCTTCGTTATTTCTAATGAATACATCATTTGAGATGTATAAAGCAGTTAATTGGGCAGCTAAAATAACAAAGGACTTTGTTGATCTTTGTTTCAAATAATTTCCCAATAGATACAAAAATAATGCAAACAAAACTACATTAGTATATGAGTTAAACTTTGCAATCGTTTCCACGTCATAAATTCTTGGAATAGAAAATGGCAAATATAAGGTAACTTTATTGAATAGCTTTATTAGACCTGAGTTGGCATATAACAAAAATGGAGATTTACCCTTAGAATTGAATAAAAAGAAGTCAACCCTATCATTGCTCACCAAATTCTCTATGTTTTTCAAAAAATCATTTGGTTTAGCTCTGTCTATTCTTGTGCAAAAAATTATGTAGTATAATGCATAGAAAGGGATCATTAAGATTCTGGAAGAAGTTTTCGTACTGTTCCTAAAATCATTGAAAAAAGAGTATAGATCTAGATATTTTGATCCTCCTCCTTCAATGTGATCATTCAACCTACCGCTGCTCATTATTAGCTAAACTGTATATTAAATTTTGGTTATATAATGGTATATTTGTAAAGTATTATAAGATCACTAATAAACTAAACAATTCTATTTTTAATTCTGAAAAAAAAAAAAAAGAAAACAAGGATAAATATCAGGCGTAACAATACGGTAAAGATAAGTCACGTGAATATTCGCATCTTAAATAGTCTCTTTAAATACATTAAAAAGCAACCAACAAAGGTGACACAAGCATTCCAAAGGAAAACGTCAGGGTATACCAAGGTTGCTACAATGAAATAAATTCTTTGATCAATGAGCCTAATTTCTTCATCAGCTCATCTTTTTCAATAAGCTTTTCTTTTTTTAACACTTCAATATCTTCCAGTTCTTTTGATAGATCTTTGATTCTTGTTATTTGGTTTTCTTCTTCCTTTTCATCAATCGCATCTGGTAGCAGGTCTATAAGTTTTAGTATTTGTCTGCACTTGATTATCAAATCATTGCTTAATTCCTCTAGATTTTGGTTAAATTGTTTATCATCAAACTCTTCTTTGGGTTCAGTTCCATTCAATTTATGTTTATTGTTTATATATGTCAAAGATAATAAAAACTGCTCAAGTAGCTGATCTATAAGTATCTGCAATTGCGTTAATCTGTCGATCTCTTTTTTATTGTCAACAATTGGCGGTTCAGTTGTACTGTTGGCGTTTGAATTCGCATCAATTCCTGTTTCTGTTCCATTAACTGTATTTTCCATACTCATATTATTGTGCACAACAATTCCCTGTTAAAAGTTGTTGTTTATTTCTTTTGGGTATTATATGCTCTACTGTTTGTTATAAGTGTATTAGAAGCAAATATCCGCTTGCCTTAAGCTTCTTTCATTTTTTGTTGTTGTTTTTTTCAAACTTTATGCGGAGATAAACAGCACGTGATCATTTAATTTTTGTCTTTTTTTTTTTGTATAATTTGCTCAAGATCCTTCTACATAACTTCGATTTAAACTTATACAGTTATTATTATAGTAAACCTGCCAACCAAGAACTATTAATACATCTGATGACAACTTGTGATGAAGAAAAAATGAAGGCATTATTGTTGCTTAAAAAATACCATGATCAGATGGTTGAAGTAAACAGAGTTTCGGATATTATAAAAAAGTACAAACTGTATTTCACTGAACAACAGCCTTTAATGGATCAATTAATAGAACTTCATTCAAATAACAATAATTTTGTTACCGAAGTTGTGGTTAAAGACGGGAAAATACAAGAAAATATGGACGCTGAGGAAGAAAAGTGTGAACTCAAGGAATCCTCAGTGATTAATAGAAAAGCTCATATTAAACCAGAAGTTAAAGATGAAACCATTGACCTTGATAGCATAAAAATTACAGTATCAGATCTTATAATAAAAAATAACTATTATTTAGATTTTTCAAAGCAACAGAGAAGTAAAAAACTTATCAATGATATAAAGCAAGAGTATACTAAACTCCTCACAAATAGTATCAACGAACTGATAAAAATTAAGAGAGACATAGAGGCTTTGTGATATATAAGATGTAGGTATTTAAATTACTATGGTTTTTCTAGCTGGTTTAAAAGCTGGTATTGAGATTTTATTTGCGAAGATAGTCTTTTTAATTTTTTATTATTGTTGTCATCATCATAAAAAAATGTGTTATCACTCACTAAATTCATTATAGATTTTTGCTCATTTAGTGATTGATCAAAGATACTTGAGTCTAGTATTTGCAAACTGTTTTTTCTTTCTTTATTGTAAGCCTGCACATATGATTCCCTAGTTTTAAAGCCTAAAATACTGTTTTCTGAATACGAATGTTTACTTTCAAGTGCTTTAAAATTTTTTTCTGGATGTACACTTTTGTTCAGACTTTCTTTATTAAATGATTTTTTTATGGTTGCTACTTTTTTGTAAATCTGTTTAGGCTTTTTATTGTAAGCATCTTGTATTTTTTGGTATTCATTGGCACTTAACCAAATAGGTGGTGAAATATCGTTTTTATCAATCAGTATTGATTTCCTGTCTTTAGATATATTCTGAAAGTTTGATAACACGGTGCTTATAATCTTTCTAGATGATTTTTTAAACCCAGTTTGAGCTGGTTCTGATTTCAAATTACAGCATTTATAAAAATTCGCTTTCTCCTCATTATTCATTGGTTTAAATTCTTTTGGTTTTTTATCAACACGTGTAGGAACAGAGCTGAAGCTATCAAGATATGCAATTGAACTTCTTGCACTGTGTTCTTTCATTTGATTATGATTGATATTAACTTCAGATAAGGACTTATCAAAACATAAACTCAAATTATTATCTTCATATATAGAAACTTTTGTTGAATCATCTGAGTAAAAACTTGAATTGTTTTCAAATTGAAGTTTAACTTCTTCATCAACTTGTTTTAAAGAAGGCATGATTCACTAAGTTAATGGTATATCAACTTAGTCTTTACTTTTGTGTTATCTTATCTATAAATATGTAGAAACCACTCTAATCTTTTTATAGCAAGATAAATGATGTGTGTGTCCTTTTTTTTTTTTTTTTGCTTATCGCGAATAACAGCAGAGCATCCTTAAACACTAAGAATAATTTCCCGATTGGGTTGCATTAATTAAAGCCTATTGAAATTAGCTTCTTGGTTGAACAAAAATATAAAGGGGAAAAAAGGTTGTTTCATGTCGGAGATATGGGCTGTAATTTGAAACGCTGTAATTTCTGTGTTGGTACCGTGTAAAACTTAGAGGTAGTGCTTAATCTTATATTGAACAAGTGAGAACACAGTGAAGTGTTTTCAATCTAGAATGGTTCTATATATATATGATTCTCTTAATTCAACTCACAATCAAATGTTGTAATGTTATCTCAATCCTAACTTTTATGAAGCAACAGAAAAATTGAGGTTACTTTACCAGCAGTTCCCAAGAGGTAACCTTTGAGTGACTTAGATCATGGTGTCAATCTTTACACCATGATGTCAGCAATTAGACCATAATGTCAACAATTATACCCCCCCTTAGGTCGTTACTAGATTATTCATGTAAGCTTTAAAGTTTTGAGGATATTCTTTCTTGAAGTCACGTGTTGGCGTTTTCTGTCGGAGTTTGAGACTGGTGCTTCGGACATTTCATGTCGGAGAAATTGACTGCGTTTCGAACCGCTGTGCTTTCTCTGATGGTACCGTGTTAAAACTTAGTAGTAGTGCTTAAACTTATAATAAACAAGTGGAAACGCTGTAAAGTG
>ERZ794936.76-NODE-76-length-79027-cov-50.167439_pt1 | contig 79027 bp, 66 predicted proteins | sample MGYA00511083_ERZ794936 | MGnify/ENA primary metagenome ERZ794936 (study PRJEB30137, sample SAMN04331409) | food metagenome | isolation source: Y2 must sample point D1 replicate A | place: Australia: South Australia | collected 2014 ... | reverse complement strand
GTCACCGCACTTCTGCGTCTCGCGGGCATTCCCTGAGCGGTGGTGAGGGGGATGTGCAGGCAAGTTGACGGCAGAAATACCGGTTCCGGCCGGGGGATATGAACCGGCGGTTATCACTGCACAGAATGCTGACACAGTGCCTGACCGAAGGCGCAAAAAAGCAGCAAACAGCCGTTCCGCGTCCGTCAGCGACCTGATATTGCCTGGTCGTCGTCAGTCATTTCACTGAAATAGTTACGCAATAACTGCCACAGATGATGTGCCGCCGGGGTAAAACGGCGATCTGAATTACGCAGCAAATGGCATTGCGTTTCATGTGCGACCGGATTGTCTATTGGTATTGCGACCAGTTGCCCTGAGGAAATCATCGGCTCAGCCGCCCTGGCGGACATGCAGGCGATACCGAGACCCGCCGCACTGAGTTCCAGTGCGGTAGAAAAGAGATTGCACCGATAAGATGGCGTAAAAATCAGGCCACTGTGACGGAACATGGTATTCATATATCGCTGTAATCCGAACTGATCCGTCAGAGCAATCAGTCGTTGCCCGGCCAGCGTTTCGATAGTCACCCGTGGCTCGCCGCTTAACGGATGATCCGGCGTCATGACGGCACAAACCGGTCCCCAGTGAAAACTGTATCGTTTGACCTCCGGGCTGCCGACAGGCCCGAAGGCCAATGCCATATCGGTGTCCCCATGAACCACGGCATTCAGCATTTCATGCATACTGGCCACGGTGATATCGACAAAAACCTGCGGATAGGCACCGGAAAAGGTCGTCATAATCTCACGGATAAAAGTGCTGACTAATCCGCCACCGATGCGGACCGAAACACTTCCCCCTTTCATGTGCCGTAAATCCCGCAGGTGCGCTTCCAGCTTATATCGCCGCTGGCGACTTTCGAAGTAATCTCCGGCCAGTAAACGTCCCGCTTCGGTCAGAACAACAATCCGGCCACGCCGTTCAAGCAGGGGTAATTGTAATTCCCGCTCAAGTTGCGAGATCTGGCGGCTGATCACCGAAGGATTAATCCCCAGGATATCTGCTGCGCGGCGGATCCCTCCCTGGACACCCACTTCATACAAATAACTCATCGGTTTTTCATGAAATTTCTGCACGTCAGTCTCTGTTAACTGTTGACCGGGAAGCAACAATAACACCGTTCACAGGACATTTATATTTTTATAAACCTTAACGATAATCGGATAAAACCGAGGCATCAGATATAAAAAAATAATTTTCTGATTGCACTTCAGGGAAGCACCAGAAGAGTGCGAACTGCACCACGATAAACAGTGAAATATATTAATAACAATAAAGCTATTTTCCTTTTTTATGTTATTTATAAATTTTACAGAGTTTATAAACAGCAGGTTAGCGGATTTTTATGCCTGTGTTTTAAACCCGGTATGAAAGTTGTTAAACATCTATTTTGTGGACAGACAAAATATTAACTCAGGTTCTCCGACACCAGGGAAACGTATCACTACAATAAATACAGAGAATAATTATGAGCGATAACAACATCAGCAACCAAAGTCAGGATAAGGACGAAAACGCCCTTAAAGTGACGCCAGGAGCATGGATAGCTCTGATAGCCGTTTTACTGGTCTTTTCAGGACTGTTTTTTAAAGTCAAAGACATGGCCTGGCTGGGGGCCTTTGACTTTACTACGCTCGGCGGAGCCTTCGGGACCATGAAGGACGGGGCCGGAGGGACCTTCGTTGGCAGCGGAGGGGTCGGGGCGAAAGCAGGCTTTCTGTTTGCACTGTCATTAGTCCCGACGGTGATGCTGGCGCTGGGATTACTGGAGATTTTTACCCATTATGGCGCTATCCGTGCAGCCCACCGGTTGTTAACCCCGTTACTGAAACCGCTGCTGGGGTTACCCGGTTATACCGGGCTTGCATTAATCACGGATTTACAAAGTACCGATGCCGGCGCGGCTCTCAGTAAAGAACTTTATGACAGCAAAAAAATCACCCGTAAACATGTCGTGATTATGGGATCCTGGCAATATTCCGGCGCCGGACTGATTAATAACTACTTCGCTATCGGTTCGGCATTATTTGCTTCTCTGACCACCCCGTTAATTGTCCCGTTATTATTAATGTTTGTACTGAAATTTGTCGGAGCGGGTTTGGTAAGAGTCGCATTAAATACGGTCTACAGAAAGGATTTCATCAATGAGTAATCAGCTTAAAACCAGTGCCAATCCGTTTGATATCTTTGTCATCGGTGCCCGTAAAGGGTTCAATATTGCCATTAACAATCTGATGCCAAATGTCGTCATGGCCTATGTGATTGCCGAAATCCTGAACCTGCTCGGTATTATGCAGATGATTGGCCACCTCTGTGCCCCGCTGATGGGTATTTTTGGCCTGCCGGGCGAAGCGATTACCGTCTTACTCACCGCGTGGCTTTCTTCGTCGGCGGGTACCGGTGTGGCTGTCAGTCTGCTGACGAAAGGAACGCTGGACCCCGCTCAGGTCACCATTCTTATTCCCGCTATCTTTCTGATGGGTGCCCAGTTGCAGTATATGGGCCGTTTACTGGGGGTGGCGGATGTGCCTAAAAAATACTGGCCGTTACTGATGCTGACCAGCATCGTTAATGCCGTTATCTCTATGCTGGTGATGCGTTTTATCGCCTGACACTCATTATTATTCGCACCGGCAGTCCGGATACTGCCGGTCAGCAGATCACCGGAGTTAACTATGTCACGTACCTTAGACCATTTTAATGTGTTGCACGAAATCCCCGAACTGGGATTTGAAGAATTTAAAACGTCTGCGTATATCGCTTCTGCGCTGGAAGCCGCTGGCTTTACTGTCACCCGCCAGATCAACGGCACCACAGGGATCGTCGCCGAACTGGACAGTGGACAGCCGGGGCCGGTATTAGCCCTGCGGGCAGATATGGATGCCCTCGGCCACATTATTGACGGTCAGCATGTGGCACGCCATACCTGCGGCCATGACGGTCATTCCTCTGTCGTGCTGACCGCCGCAGAGGAAACCCTTCGTGAAGGCCTGGTAAAAAAAGGCAAACTGAGGATCCTGTTCCAGCCAGCGGAAGAACTGGGGACCGGGGCCATCGCCATGGTGGAGGGAGGGGCTCTGGATAACGTGGATATGCTGCTGGGCTTCCATCTGCGTCCGGTAGAAGAGTGCCCGATGGGTCAGGCCGTGGCTGCGATGAATTACTCCGCATCCGCGACCATTGAAGCGGTATTTACCGGAAAAGCGGCCCATGCTGCCCGCCCGCATTTAGGCGTCAATGCGCTGGATGCGGCCGTTCAGGCGGTGCAGGCGGTGAATACTCTCCACCTTTCTCCGTCACTCACCTTCAGCGCCAAGGCCACCCGCTTTATTTCCGATGCCGGGGTCACTAACTCTATTCCTTCTGAAGCCCGTGTCTGCTGGGACCTTCGTTCGGCGGAAAATGCCCCGATGGAGGAACTGAAACAAAAAGTGACTGCAGCTCTGCAAGGCAGTGCCGCCGCCCTGGGTGCCACCGTCGATATTAAAATCCTTAAAGAAATGCCGGCAGCGATCATCGATAAAGAAGCCACGGCGGTGATCAGCCGCGCTATCTGCCAGCAACTGGGAGAAGATGCCCTGTTACCGAACAAAACCACACCGGGCAGCGAAGACTTTTTCCATTATTTACGCCTGTGCCCGCAGGTAAAAGGCGGATTCTGGGGCCTCGGCGCCAACCTGGTGCCGGGTTTGCATCATCCGGAAATGCATTTTGACCGGGATGCGCTGGCCATCGGGGTACGCATCTTTAAATCCTGTGTTCAGCAGGTCCTTGGCGAATAATCTCTGTGGCCCTCGCCCGGGGGCCACACCCTTATGCAGGATGTCTCTGTCTGAAAAATCTTTATACATTCAGATACGTTAATCTTTCTGTTGCTGACACCTTCACCCTAATAGATTGTTATTGTTTCTTTTTTCTTCGATGAACTCAGGAATGCCGTATGACTTGCGCAAAAAAGACCCCGCGTTTTCGGGGCTTATTTTTTTCTGTTCTGGCCTTTCCGGCACTGTGTAGCTCAGCCAGTGCGCTGGCAAACGCTCATGAATGTGCGCTATCGCTCACCGCAGGACAGGCACCGATCACCGGCCAGCTTCAGCAGGCTATTGATCACTGCAGCACGCGAGGGGGCGGAACCGTGACCTTACCGGCAGGGGTGTGGGTAAGCGGACCGCTGATGCTGAAAAGTCATGTCACTTTGCATCTGGCTGCCGGCAGCCGGTTAACCTCAACCGGTAATCCGGCTGATTTTAACGCCGCGTTTATCAGTAAACCGTTGCAGCCCCGTGAAGCATTGATTATCGCCACACACGTCCGGGACGTGGCGATCACCGGGCCCGGTACGGTGGATGGCCAGGGCCAGCATGCCTGGTGGCCGGTCGCGACGGATGCCCGTAACCATCTGAAACGGGGTGATACCCGATGGTTTGCCAGCCACTGGAAAGGGGTTCCCGCCGCTAACGGTATGCCCCGCCCCTGGCTGATTGAATTTGATCACGTCCGTGGCGGGAAACTCCGGGATGTGCAAGTGATCAACTCACCGATGTGGAATGTGGTCTTCCGCGACAGCCAAAATATCGTCATGAGCCACAGCTCTGTCACCAATCCCCCTGACTCCCCGAATACTGACGGGGTCGATGTGGTTTCCTCACAGAATGTCCTGCTGCGTGACCTGAGGCTTTCCACCGGAGATGATGATATTTCGATCAAGTCCGGACTGGCAACGACCGGAAAAGCCCCTGCAAGCCGGGATATTACTATCGAGGATTGTGAAATCGACAACGGCCACGGCATCTCGGTCGGCAGTGAAACGGCCAACGGTATCGGGCGTATTACTGTACGAAATATCCGCTTCCGGGGGACAGAGAACGGGATCCGTGTGAAATCCGGCCGTGATCGGGGAAGCGAGATCGGGCCACTGAGTGCCGATAATATCGTTATGACCGGCGTCAGAGTACCGCTGGTGATCACCGACAGCTATGGAGGTAACGGCGGCTACAGTCACCAGAGTCTCAGCGCGATTTCCCCTGAGCCCGTCAGTCGTTACACGCCGTTTATTCACGATATCTCCGTTAACCATCTGCAAGCCAGCGGAGCCGGAATGGCAGGAATGATCAGCGGACTGCCGGAAGCCCCGTTAAGCAACATTAGCCTGAAAAATATTACTATTTCTTCTGTCTCGGGAATGCAAAGCCGCTATGCAAACGGCACGCTGCACAATGTGAAAATCACCTCAGATCAGCATCCGCTGTCACTGCAACAGGGGCCGGGAAGCCACTGGAGAAAGAGTTAACCCAAGAGAACACAACAGCGGCCTCCTCTGGAGGCCGTTCACGCAATACACCTGGTCAGTCTGAAAGAGGCGGCACAATATTCCCGCACAGCAATCCCGCACAAAAGCGTGCCGGGTATGGCCGACGGCGACTCAAATAATCCGAAGTTATCGGCAACAAACCCTTTCCTGCAGGGCACTCCAGAGAATTATTGCTCCCCTGTCGACACAGTGTTAACATCCAGCCAGACGTTTAGATGGCTAAAAATAACTTCTCTGTAATATAAAGGAACCTGTATGTGGCAACAACGACTGACACAATTAGTAACCGCCTGCCACTGGATTGGCAGTAAAGGCTGGGCACCGGCCACCGGCGGTAATATGTCAGTCCGCGAGGATGAACAATGGTGCTGGCTGAGTGAGTCCGGGCGCGATAAAGGTACCCTGACTACCGACGATTTTCTGAAGGTAAATATCGCCACCTTACAGGCACCTTCCGGCCGTACCCCTTCTGCAGAAACCGGATTGCACACACTGATTTACCGCCTGTTTCCGGAGGCCAATGCGGTACTGCATGTGCACACCGTGAATGCGACGGTACTTTCACGTATTGAAAAAAATGCACAGCTGGCCCTGTCCGGCTATGAGATGCAGAAGTCCCTGACCGGCCAGCAGAGCCATCTGGATACCGTACCCATCGCAATCTTTGAAAATGATCAGGATATTGCTGCCTTGTCTGCACGCATAGAAGCCTATGCACAGCAGCACCCGCTTCACTATGGCTTCCTGCTGCGGGGTCATGGCCTGACCTGTTGGGGGAAGGATGTCAGTGAAGCCCGGCGTCATTTAGAAGGGCTGGAATTTTTGTTCGAATGCGAACTGAAACGCCGGCTTTATACCACCGAATAAGTCTCCTGCCACGCTGACAACATCGCCAATCCACCGGGTTAAAAAGATAATAATGAAAACTGAGCAGTTACTCACCTCCACCCATTGGGGGACTTACGAAGTCGAAACCTCCGGAGATAAGGTCACGGCGATGAAGCCCGTGCCCTGGGATAAAAACCCCTCGCGGATTGGTCAGTCGATGCCGGATGCCATTACCGGTAACACACGGATCCGTCGCCCGGCGGTCCGCCTGGGCTACCTGAAACACGGCCCGGACTCCCGGGAAGGCCGCGGCAAAGAACCCTTCGTTGAAGTCAGCTGGGAAGAAGCCTTATCTCTGGTCGCCCGTGATCTGCAGTCAGTAAAAGCCCGTCATGGCAACGAAGCCATCTTTGGCGGCTCCTATGGCTGGGGAAGCGCGGGGCGTTTCCACCACGTACAGAGTCAGTTGCACCGTTTTCTGAAAGGTTTTGGCGGATATACCGCCAGCACCAATACTTACAGCAGTGCTGCCGGTGAGCGTATTCTGCCTCATATTATCGGCCCGCTCAGCCCGCTGCATAAAAAACATACCCATTTCTCCGTGCTGGCAGAGCATTGTGAAGTCTTTGTCGCCATCGGCGGGCTGCCGGTCAGGAATTCTCAGGTAAACGTCGGCGGTGCCAGTGATCATATGCTGAAGCACTGGCTGGAAACGATGCAGGGGAACGGGGTGAAATTTATTAATGTCAGCCCGGTAAAAAATGATCTTAGCGCCGTCAGTAACGCCGAATGGCTGCCGGTCAGACCGGGAACTGACACGGCCTTGCTGCTGGCGCTGTGCCAGACCTTAGTCAGTGAAAATCTGCATGACCAGGCATTTATCGACAGCCATACCGTCGGTTTTGGTCCGCTGCGCCGCTATCTGAGCGGAGAAACAGACGGGGTGGTAAAAAATGCCGCCTGGGCGGCCCCCATTACCGGGCTGAGCACAGAACAAATTACCGGGCTTGCGCGGACACTGGCCAGCCACCGCAGTATGGTGAATATCTCCTGGTCTATACAGCGTTCCCGCCAGGGTGAACAGGCCTACTGGGCAACGGTGGCATTGACGGCCCTGCTGGGACAAATAGGCACACCGGGAGGCGGCCTGGCGTTCGGTTATGCCTGCACCAACCTGGCCGGAGCGGATCGTGTCGGTTTTTCCGGTCCCCGTTTGCCGGCCGGCGAAAATAAGGTCAAAACCGAAATTCCGGTCGCTCGTATTTCTGACCTGTTGCTGAACCCGGGCGGGGAATATCAGTTTGATGGTCAGGACTGTCGCTACCCGGATATTCGTCTGGTTTACTGGGCGGGCGGTAACGCCTTCCATCACCATCAGGATCTGAACCGTCTGGTCGAGGCCTGGCGACGTCCGGAAACCGTTGTCGTGCACGAGCAGTACTGGACGGCGCAGGCTAAGTTTTCCGATATCGTGTTACCGGCCACCACCGTGCTGGAACGTAATGATATCGGCAGCGGCAGTCATGATGGCTTTATGGTGGCCATGCGCCAGCATATTCCGCCGGTCAGTGAGGCGCGTGATGATTATGAGATTTTCAGCGGCCTGGCGGAGCAACTGGGGTTTGCGGAACAGTTTACTGAAAACCGTGATCCGGATCAGTGGCTGCGCCACATCTATGAAGAGTCCAGGCCCCGGGCAGAAGAAGACGGGATCACCCTGCCTGCATTTGATGATTTCTGGGAACAGGGAAAGCTGGAGTTTGAACGCCCTTCCAGGCCGCAGATTTTCTTAGCTGATTTCCGTGCCGATCCTGAAAAACATCCGCTGTCGACGCCGTCCGGAAAGATCGAACTTTACTCCGACACTATCGCTGCATTCGGTTACCGTGAATGCCCGGGATATCCTTTCTGGGACCCGCAGGAAGAACAATTCCAGCAGGAACAGGCACAGACCTGGCCACTGCATATGCTGTCCAGCCAGCCCCGCTCCCGTCTGCACAGCCAGTATGATCACGGCAGCTTCAGCCGCAGTACCAAAGTTCAGGGGCGTGAGCCTGTCTGGATGCATCCGCAGGATGCCGCCGAACGCGGCATCACCGAAGGCTCGGTGGTCCGGGTCTTTAACCAGCGCGGTGCTATGCTGGCCGGTGTCCATATCAGCGACCAGATCCTGCCGGGCGTGGTACAGATTTCCACCGGGGCCTGGTACGACCCGCAGGACCCGTCAACGCCTGGCTCACTCGATAAACACGGTAACCCGAATGTACTGACCGAAGACCGTGGCAGTTCACGCCTCGGTCAGGGATGCAGTGCCCAGAGCTGTAAAGTCGAAATTGAACGCTGGGAACAACCGTTGCCGGAAATTACCGCCTTTTCACCTCCGCCATTCTGTGATCGAAGTGAATAACGGCTGACTCTGCGGTTCCGCTGCCACAGGCGGAGCCGGGTTTCCCGGGCCCGGGCCGGAGGGATCCCGTCCGGCCGCATATCCATGCTCATCGGGCTGAGCGTGCCCGCTGTTCTTCAAATCAGTGCTATCAGCAGGAGCTGCCAGATGTCAGATACATTGTTGTCTCCGGATGAACCCGCCCCGTTTACGGTGGTCAACCCTGAAGGTGCCTCTCCTTTTCTGCTGATCTGCGATCATGCAGGAAAACGCATTCCGCGGCGGCTCGGCACGCTGGGATTACCCCCGGCGGAAATTGACCGCCATATCGGCTGGGATATCGGTGCTCTGCCGGTCGCAGAGCAGTTAAGTGAGTTGCTGGACGCCACCTTGATTTCCCAGACCTGGTCGCGGCTGGTGATTGACTGTAACCGGCCACCCGCCGCCGTGAGTTCAATCCCGCTGGTTTCTGAAGCCACCGACATCCCGGGTAACCAGGGGCTATCCGCAGCACAGAAACGGGCACGTCAGCAGGAGATCTTCACCCCTTACCATGAAGAGATCCGCCGGATCCTGGCGCAACGTCGTCTGCGCGGGCAGGCAACCTGTATTATCTCTGTGCACAGTTTCACGCCGGTATATCTGGACATACCGCGTCCCTGGCATATCGGCCTGCTGTATCACCGCTTGCCTGCCTATCCTCAGGCACTGCTGGCGCAACTGAACGCTCAGCATCGCTGGGTCGTCGGCGATAACCAGCCCTATTCCGTTTCCGATGAAACGGACTACGCAATCCCCCAACATGCAGAGAAAAATGGCTATCCGTCGGTCGCGATTGAGATCCGCCAGGATCTGATCACTGAGGCAGAGGGTCAGACGGCCTGGGCTCAGGCGCTTGCGCCATTGCTTCAGGCCGCCTGGCAGAACTACCGCAAAGAACATGACGGGCTGTCAGCCTGAGAGTCAGGCTGAGGTTGCCGTCGGGGGGTATTCAGGGCTGCCACCCCGCCGGCGAGCGCTACCCAGCCGATCAGATAAAATGCCTGCGGCCAGGCCGCTGAGGCATACGCCCGCGATAAACGTGACAGAAAGCCGCCTGGCCGGAGGTCAGGCAGCTCCGGCAATGGCTGCTCAGCCGGTTTGCTGCAACAGACTCCGCCAGCGGGGATGACATGACACCCGGCAATGACCTGCTATAGTTAATCAGGAGCAACGGTTCACCCCGTTTCAGCAGGGCTGTTCCCTAAACGAATCGCCCTGGCTGCCGACAGCGCAGCACAGGTGGCATGTATCACCCGCCTCCCGGCAGTGATATATTCCCCATTTAACATAATAATCAGAATATCAGCCTATTCTTATGTAAATTCCCAGCAATTCTGGTCAAAAACTTGATGTATATAGCATCATTATACTAAGGTAAATATACGTCAATAAGCATTGACCTGATTTAAGCCCACATCACTGGCTTCTTATAGCTTTCATTCCCTTCACTTATTATCAGTTTTATTAATGGCAACGAAAGCTATGCGACGCCCTCATTAATCACGTTTTGAGGACTCTATGACGAGCAACACGACGGAAAAACAGAAGAAGCATTTCTGGAACAAAAAAAAACCGAAAGAGCTGACGGTCGATGATATTACTATCGTCGATAACGACATGCTGAAGCGCGCCGTCGGTGCCGCAGCTCTGGGTAATGCCATGGAATGGTTCGACTTTGGTGTGTTCAGCTATCTGGCTGTCACCATCGGTAAAGTCTTTTTTGCAGACACCAGCGCGGCTGCACAGCTTATCGCCACCTTCGGTACCTTTGCTGCCGCCTTCCTGGTGCGTCCTTTAGGCGGTATGGTCTTTGGCCCGCTGGGAGACCGGTATGGTCGCCAGAAAATTCTGGCGATCACCATGATTATGATGGCCATCGGCACATTCTGTATCGGGCTGATCCCTTCTTATAACAGTATCGGCATTATGGCGCCTATCCTGTTACTGGCCGCGCGTCTGCTGCAGGGCTTCTCCACCGGCGGGGAATATGGTGGTGCTGCGACCTTTATCGCTGAATACTCCACCGATAAGCGCCGTGGATTTATGGGCAGTTTCCTGGAGTTCGGTACTCTGGGGGGTTATCTGCTGGGTGCCGGTCTGGTGACAGGACTGACCTCCGTGATGCCTGCACAGACCATGCTGGACTGGGGATGGAGAATTCCGTTCTTTATTGCCGCACCGCTCGGCCTGTTCGGTTTGTATGTGCGTTTAAAACTGGAAGAAACACCAGCATTCCAGCAACACATGGAAAAACAGGAAGCCCTGGAGCACAGCAAGCCGCGCCTGGGTCTGTTCCAGATGATGCATAAATACCGCGCCCAGATGCTGAAATGTATCGGTCTGGTATTGCTGTTCAATGTCTCAAACTACATGCTGACATCGTATATGCCAAGCTACCTGACCGGTATTCTGGGTCTGAGCGAGTTAAGCAGCCTGATCCTGGTGATGGTGGTGATGTTTGTGATGATGCCTCTGACCCTGTTCTGGGGCCACTGGACAGATAAAGTGGGTCGTCGTCCGGTGATTGCCGGGGGTGCAATTGGTCTGATTATTCTGTCCGTTCCCTGCCTGATGCTGATTGGTTCAGGGAGCATGTGGGGCGTCTTTTTCGGCCTGATCATCCTTGGTTTCGTCCATACCTGTTTCAGCGGCACCATGCCTGCCACCTTGCCGGCCTTATTTACCACCGACATCCGTTACAGTGCCCTGGCGATCGGATTTAACCTCTCCGTCTCACTGTTTGGCGGAACGACACCACTGCTGACCGCGTGGCTGGTTGAGAAAACACATAACCTGATGATTCCGGCCTACTACCTGATGGCTGCCGGGGTGATTGGTCTGATCACCGTATTTACTTTGCGTGAAACAGCCCGTAAGCCACTGCGTGGCTCAACACCTGCTGTCGCCACTAAAGCAGAAGCGCTGAACCTGATCAAAAAGCTCCAGCGCCGCAACAAGAAAACTGACGCGAAAAACACGACACCACAGTAACCTTCGCGGTCATTCCCGCCGGGCACCTTGCCCGGCGTTTTTTTATCTGCCCTCCGGCCAGCATTCCCTCGTCTGTTCCCTTTGTCGTTCTGACACCCGTGAACCGCGAACCGATCTCCTTGTTCTTTCTGCATCCCGCGACCGGCCCCGGAACCCCTGCGGCGATATTTCCATGCGGTAAACGGGTATCACTCCTGTTCTCCGCCCGGCTCAGCTCAGGGCAGATATCAGGCTCTCCCGTCCGTAACCGCCTTTGCCGCAAACACGGGTTTCGCTGCATAGCGGCCCTGCAAAGTATGACGGGTGGTAAGGAACAGGCACGGACGTCAGAACACTATCGATGGGTGGATGACAGGGGAAAAAAAGTCGCAAGGGACGTATCGGCGGGAATAAGGCGTTAAACATGGTGTCGCTTCCCCGGGATAAGTACGGACTTATCCCGGGGGATACCGGACTATCAGGCGCTATGGGACAGATGTCCTGCGCTCATCACGACGGAGCGATCACACATATGGTCAATCACATCCGGGTCATGGCTGACCAGCACCATGGTTAACTGGCTGTTTTGTTTCAGATCATTCAGCAGGTTAAGGATTTCCGCCTGCACTGACATATCCAGCGCCGAGGTCGGTTCATCCAGTAACAGGATCTTTGGCTGCAGTAACAATGCGCGGACTATCGCCACCCGCTGACGTTGTCCGCCGGATAACTGATGAGGGTAACGGTCGATTAACGCCGTATCCAGCCCTACCTCACGGAACCCCTGGCGGATCCGGTCATCGATGTTATCGAACCCGAACCGTTTCAGCGGCTCTGCCAGTGTACGGCGTAACCGGTGACGCGGGTGCAGCGAGGCATACGGATCCTGGAATACCATTTGGACATCACGACGCACCTGTCCGGTAAATTCTTTACCCGGTAAAACGTCAGTCCCCGCCAGAGTCATTTCTCCCTGCCAGTGAGGATTCAATCCCGCCATCACCCAGAGCAGAGAAGATTTCCCGCAGCCGGAAGGGCCGACCAGACCAAAACATTCGCCGGAAGCGACATTGAGGCTGGCATCTTCCACCACCTGGCGCAAATGATAGCCCTCCGGGTGATAGACATTCACGCCGGTCAGCCGGATAACACTCATGGTAACGCCTCCAGTGCTGCACGATCTAAGGTGGGTAAGCGCTGACCTTTCGTCGCCAGGCCCGGACGACACGCCCACAAGGTACGGGTATAAGGATGGCTGGCATGGGCCAGTTCTGACGCCGGCAGAGAATCCAGAATCCGCCCTTTATACATCACCATCACACGCTGACAATGGTCTGCGACCTGCTGTAAATCATGACTGATCAGCAGCAGGCCCATATCCCGTTGTGACACCAGGTCCTGGATCAAGGCCAGCACCTGGTCACGCATCCTATGGTCTAACGCCGACGTCGGCTCATCGGCAATCAGGAACTCCGGATCGGTGATCAACGCTATCGCCAGCATAATGCGCTGCCCCATCCCGCCGGATAGCTGATTCGGATAACGTTTAATCAGCTGTTGCGGATTCGGTAACCCTACCGCATCCAGCATTTCGAGCACTTTTTCCCGACGCTGGCGGCGGCTGAGTGACCGGTGCAGGATCAATGGCTCTTCCACCTGCCAGCCGATGGTGCGGGAGGGGTTCAGGGCATATTTCGGGTCCTGCATGACCATAGCGACCTTACCGCCACGTAACCGTGTCCAGTCACGCGGAGTGAGTGTCAGAGCATTATTCCCGGCAATCGTCAGTTCCTGTGCATTCACTGTCAGCGTCGGCGCCAGCAGCCCCATCAGGCTGCGTGCCGTCAGTGACTTCCCTGACCCGGATTCACCCACCAGCGCCACACGCTCACGCCCCAGACGGAATGAGATATCGTTAACCAGAGCACGACCTTCCGGCAGTCCAATGGATAACCTCTCCGCAATAATAAAAGGAGTCGATTCAACTGTCATGACGGCTATCCAGTCGGTCGCGCAGACCGTCACCAATGAAATTAAAGGTCAGGCTGGCCAGCAAAATGGCCCCGCCCGGTGCCGCAGCCACCCACCACTGGTCGAAAATCACTTTGCCCCCTTCAGCAACCATTGAGCCCCATTCCGCGGTCGGTGGACGAACCCCCATCCCCAGAAAGCCTAAGCCAGCAGCGGACAGAATAATCCCCCCGAGACTCAGCGCAGCACGCACGACGGCGCTCGGTAAACAGAGCGGTAAAATGTGGCCCAGAATCAATGGCAGTCCACGAATACCCTGCATTCTGGCAGCAGCCAGATAATCACTGCGGCGCAACTGCTGGGTTTCCGCCCGGGCCTGACGGGCAAACGGCGGCCAACTGGTCAGTGCCAGGGCTAATGCGCCATTCAGTAACCCCGGACCCAGGACCGCCACCATCGCTAGTGCAATCACCAGGCTGGGTAGTGCCAGAAAAATATCGGTAATACGCATCAGGACCCGTTCTGTCCAGCCACCTAAATAGCCAGCCGCCATCCCGACCGCCATCCCGACCGGGACGGTTAATACCAGAATAAAAATGATCAGCACCAGGGTCGGACGGGTACCGTAAATCACCCGGGAAAGCAGATCCCGGCCAAAGCTATCGGTCCCCAGCCAGTGAAGCTCTGATGGCGGCAGTAACCGGCCAGCCATATTCTGTGCATTCGGGTCAAACGGTGCCAGCCAGGGAGCAAAAATCGCCGCCAGCACCAGCAGGGTTAATAATCCGCAGCCAAGCGCCAGTAAAAACGGGATCTTGCGCCGGGATTGGGTCGCAGATGAACGGGAAGTTAATTCAGTCATCGTGTTCTCGGATCTGTGAGCCAGACCAGCGCATCAGTCAGCGCATTGATCAGGATAAAACAGGCACCCACTACTAAGGTTGTCCCCAGAATGGCAGGGAAATCAGCAGCAAACAGCGCATTCGTCAGATAACGTCCCATGCCGGGCCATGAAAAAACGCTTTCTGTTAAGACGGAGCCTTCCAGCAGAGACACATAGGAAAGCATCACCACCGTAATCAATGTTCCCCGGGTATTCGGCAGTAAATGATGCCAGAGAATACGCCAGCGGCTTGCCCCTTTCGCCAGAGCGAGAGTGACATATTCTTTGCTGTTCTCTTCCAGTAAGGTCGCGCGTAACAGGCGGGTAATCGATGCGGTGGATAATAATCCCAGCGTCGCCACCGGCAGCCACAGATGGGCTAATGCATTGATAAACATGGCACGATCACCGGACAACCAGCTATCAATCAGCACAATTCCTGTTTTCGGTTCCAGCGTATACGTATACAAATCATCCAGTTGGCCGGGACCGGCTGACCAGTGCAGTACCGCATAAAACAGCAGCAAGCCCAGCAGGCCGAACCAGAATACCGGGACGGAATAGCCCAGCAAAGAGACAATCCGCGCCAGATGATCGATCCAGCTTTTCGGACGCCAGACCGAAATCAGCGCCAGGCTGATGCCGCAGACGGCACCGACAATCAGCGAGCAGGTGGCCAGCGTGAATGTCGCCGGGAAAGTCCGCAGTAAATCACTGAGTACCGGCTGCCCGGTGCTCTGTGAAATCCCCAGATTACCGTGGGCCAGTTGCTTCAGGTAATCCCAGAACTGCCGCGGCACAGACTGGTCTAACCCCAGCTGATGGCGGACCTGCGCATACGTAGACGCACTCGCATGATCCCCCACCAGCTGTAACACCGGATCGACAGGTGAAAGATGAGACAGCGTGAAGGTAAACGCCAGCAGACCTAAAAGTGTCACTACCAGTGATAACAGGTTACCGGCGAGGCGCTGTACAAGCCGCCCCAAACCCGCAGCGCGACTCGAAGGTTGCGCTGAGGTTGCCATTACTTCGTCACCTGGTTGTAGAACACCATATCCGGGTTCATGCCCTGCTGATAACCTTTCAGATTATCGCGTAATGCGATCAGCTGACGCGCCTGCAGACCAATCACATAAGGCGAACTTTTCAGTACCTGACGCTGCAGTTTCTGATACATCGCGGCACGTTGCTGGTTATCGCTCTCACCGACAGCCTGCTTCGTTTCTGCCGTTAATGCAGGAATATCCCAGCCTGCACGGGCGGCCAGTGTACTGCTGCCATTTTCAGGGTTTGAGGCAAAAGCGGCCGCATTGGAGTTCGGATCAAAGTAGTCAGGCCCCCAGGACGTGACCGTCGCATCGAATTTATGGCTGGAAATCTTCGCCGTAATTTCACTGCTGATCCCCGGGATAAGGGTAACCTTCACGCCAGCTTTCGCAAAACTTGCCTGTAATGCCTGAGCAATATCCAGATAAGGTGGCTGGTTATTGACGATCAGGTTGAAGCTGACATTTTTCAGTCCGGCTTTCGCCAGGATGGCTTTCGCTTTTTCCGGGTTGTAGGTATATGGCGTATCTTTTAACGCGCCCAGGTAACCATCCGGCAAGAAGGTCTGATGCACAGAGAACTGGCCTCTGAGCAGATCATTAGCAATACCATTATAATCAAACAGATAACGTGCAGCTTCCCAGAATGCCGGGTTAGCCATCACCGGAGAAGACTTCACGTTAAACAATAAATAGTAAAGTGATGCGATAGGGACCGCGACCGGCTTCACGCCGGGTTTGTTTTTCAATGCACTGAACTGATCACTGCCCAGGTTACGGGCAATATCCGCATCGCCCTGCTCAACCAGTAAGAGGCGGGTAGCGACTTCCGGCACGTTTTTGATCAGGACATTCTTAAGCTTAGGCGCTCCTGCCGGAGAGTCCGGGTTGGCGGTCATCAGCAGAACTTCATGCGGGACATAGCGACGGATCTGATACGGGCCGCTACCGGCGGAGTGGGTGTTCAGCCACTGGTGACCCAAATCACCCTGCACCTGGTGGCTATCGGCCTCTTTTTCATCAACAATAGAAGCAACCGGTGCAGATAACAGGCTCAGGACAAAGGACGGGCTGACATCGGCGGTCCAGTGGATAGCAACCTGATTGTCACTCACTTTGGTCAGTTCGCTGTCGACGTTCTTCGCGTTCCAGCCTAACTGCGTCAGGATAAAGGAAGGCTCAAGATTCAGTTTCACCACACGTGACAGAGAGAAGATCACATCTTCCGGACGCACCGGGTTACCGCTGGCAAATTTGGCTCCGTCACGCAGCGTAAATACCAGGCTGCGATTATCCGCACCCGCCTTCCAGGAAGAAGCCAGCGTCGGACGCAGATCCACCGGATTCGACGGATCAGACTGCAACAGACGCTGATAAAGGCTGTTAAAAGCTTGTACGGTCGACAGCTCAAAACCCTGTGCCGGATCGAAGCTGATAGCATCATCCAGAGACTGAGCGACAACGAGTGTATCAGGAGGAGTTGCACTGAACGCGGCCATGGACGTCGTCATCATAGCCAGCGCGAGCCCTATCAATGTTTTTTTCATCTGAGTTCCTTGCTGAGAACTAACAACGCACCTGAACCGGAAGCCGTCGTCCGGAACGGGAAGTTAGTTTGTTATTCTTTATTGTTATATATAAACAATTACTTATCACTTCTGTAATTTATCGGATTTTATTAAGTTCGGCTAGGGTTGTCAGCGATAAAGTCGTTTCCTTTACACTGACTAACCCCTGACTGACAGCAGGATCCGCAAACGGCAGACATTCCCGCAGGCTGATCAGTGCCCTTTCCTCCCACACCAGTCCGCATTGAACCATCAGAAACATTGCTATAAATGCGAAAATCGCCGGGCCGGCAGGCTCTTTATACATAACGATATGTCATTCTTATCTTTGTCCGGACAGATGTCATTCGGGTAAAACAACCCCGGCAATACTGATGGCCTGACAGCGGTATTCAGTAAACTGACCGGCCTGAAGGCGGTAACTCCGGCATATCGGGTAACGATGACCAGAGCGGCTGCAGGCGCTGAAAGGCCTGTTGTAATGTGGCTTCATCTGCGCTGAAAGGCATACGCAGATAGCGATCAAACGCGCCTGAAATCCCGAAGCGTGTCCCGGTCCCCAGAAGAATGCCCGCCTCACTGGCACGTGACGCAAAGCGGGTCGCCAGCCGGCCCGGCAGCTCAACCCAGAAAGACAAGCCGCCCGCCGGTACCTGATATTTCCATGCCGGAAACCAGGTCTGCATCAGTTGACCACAGATATCCCGCCGCTGTTGCAGCATCTGCCGGCGCTGCGGTAAAAACTGATCGCTGTTATCCAGCAACCACTCACAGACCACCTGCTCCGTGAGCGGGGAAGCCAGATCCAGCGAATCACGTATCTGCACCAGAGAGGCAATCTGCGATGCAGATGCCCGTATCCAGCCAATCCTTAAGCCACCCCAGTAACTTTTCGACGCCGAGCCCAGGCAGATCACTTCGCCCGGCCGGGCAAAAGCGGCCACCGGTGCCGGCGGAGGCTGCTGATACCATAATTCTGCCAGCGTCTCATCGATCACCAGCGGCGTCCGGTAACGGGCAGCCAGTGCAGTGATTTCCGCACGGCTCTCTTCCCCCATACAGTACCCGGTCGGATTATGGTAATCCGCAATCAGATACGCCAGCCGGGGCGAGGTCTGTGCCAGGGCGGCAGCCAGCCCGCCATGATCCCAGCGTCCCTCTGAAAAAGAGACACCGATTGGCTGGCAGGAAGCCCCGCGGATAGCCGATAGTGCAGAAGGGTAAGTAGGATGATCGACCAGTACCCGGTCACCGGGGCCGGTCAGCCACCGCAGAATCAACGCCAGACCGCTGACCGCACCGTTCACGACCATCACTTCGTCCGGTCGTGTGGGTAAACCACGGGAACAATAACGGCGTGCAATGGCCTCTCTCAGCGAACGTAATCCCCGGGGATCATAGCCCGTGGCAAGTGAATACTCAGGGTAGCGTAGTAAAGCCTGACGAAATGCCTGATGAATTTCCGGTCCGGCACTCAGGGAAGCCGTCGATAAATCCAGCGCACTCCCCGCCGACATCGAGCCCGGGATATGCACAGCATCCTCCGGCAGCGTAATGCGACTGCCGCTGCCCTGCCGGCTTCGCACGAAACCCTGTTCCCGCAACAGGGATAAAGCACTGCTGACCGTTGTACGACTGATCTTCAGTCCCGTGGCAAGTTCACGCTCACCGGGCAGGCGGGTTCCCTGTACCAGTCGCCCGTCCAGAACCAGCAACCGTAAGGCAGACGCCAGTTGCTGCCACAGCGGGATCCGGGAAGGTGTTTGCTGCCAGTTTCCCAGCATTTCTATCAGAGAGTGATGACCAAGGCGTCTTAAAGACATAGCGATCCACTTTATTTAAACTGGCTATTAATTATCGATCCATTTCAGATAACAATCATTTTGCTGTCAACCTGCCACCGGGAAAAAATGATGCTGAAACGACTGATACAACTTTATTGCGGATTAACGATATACGGTATTTCGTGTGCCCTGTATATCCATTGCGGACTGGGTGCTGACCCGTGGGATGTCTTTCATCTGGGCGTCGCCCGCTGGCTTTCGGTGAATGTCGGTACCGTAATGATTGTGACCGGCGCACTGGTATTACTTTTCTGGATCCCTCTGCGGCAACGCCCGGGCCTGGGGACGCTGAGTAATGTTGTCGTTCTCGGGTTGGCCACTGACGCCGCCCTCGCGGTCATGCCGCCGCTCACCTCGCTGGCAGCACGTTGTCTGATGCTGGTGGCAGCCATTATCCTGAACGCGATTGCCACCGTCATGTATATCTGTGCCGGTTTCGGTCCAGGCCCCCGTGATGGCCTGATGACCGGCATACACCGTCGTACCGGTATTTCATTACGGCTCATTCGTACCGTTATCGAAGTGACGGTTTTACTGACCGGCTGGCTGGCAGGCGGCACGGTGGGGCCCGGCACCCTGATTTATGCCCTGACTATTGGCCCGTTAATTCAGTTCTTTTTACCCTGGTTCCGCAACGGCCACAGCGAACTGACACAACGGAAACCTGTCACAGAAAAGTCTGTCTGAGCTGCCACACCCCTTTTCGGAAGTGCCGGTGAGTGATCAGTGAAATAAAAGGGTGCAAAGTCATGAGCCGGTTTAAACAATGATGATCTGCCGGCCCTTATTTATCAGCAACCGGTTCTGCCAATCATGCCATTGCCAGGGAACGCGCGGTTTATCAGGAAGCATGCCCCTTTCAGCCCTTTGTCAGGGGCGGAATACTCAAGGAATAACGGAGATACGGGTATAAACAGCGATGATTATATCCGTGCGGCTATAAATAACGATTTCCAACCGGGTAACATCGTTGAATATTTTCCGGATAACGGAAGTTTTACAATAGTAATTATTAAGTTAAATTATCAATAATTACTATTAAATATATCGTTATCCCTGATTATAGATATTCGTAAACTTTGCCGCTAAGATATTAACAATATCAGGGAGGCTGCGTTGATGAATACATTTACCCGTGATCTGCTGGAGTGGATAGAGAATAATCTCACCGGCAAACTGACAATTGATGATGTTTCAGCGAAAGCCGGCTACAGTAAATGGCATTTACAACGCATTTTCAGGGAAGATACCGGCTTTCAACTGGCCTCTTATATTCGTTATCGTAAACTGAATAAAGCGGCGATGATCCTCAAGATGACCCATATGCCGGCAGTCGAAATCAGCGAGTTACTGGGGTTCAGTACCCAGCAGACGTTTACACGATCGTTTACCCGTCATTTCGGGGCAGCTCCTGGCAAATACCGGGATTCCAGTGAATGGAATTTCCGCGGTATGGTGGCCCGGCCCACCGTTAACCTGTCAGAACTTCCTGAAGCCGAAAGTGTGACCCATGGTCCGGGTATCATTCCCGGCCTGAGCCTGAGCTACTTTTGTGACTATAGTGACCTGGAAGATGTGAATTATCACTGCGAACAACGTAAGCACTTACTATCAAAAGCTGTCTCGGTATTCAAGGGAACACTACCCCAGGTTGTCGCTGAAAATTTCGAACCCGATGCGAACTGCGGTCGTGTAAAATTTACCCTGACATTCCATCGCCATGTACAGGAAATTCGCTACCAGAACGCTTCCCCTGAGAGGTTTCTGCGCTTTCGTTTTTCCGGCACCCGGCAACAGTTGATCAATATGCAGGCGGATATCTACCAGTATGTGATGCCTTTCCGCCCGGAAGCCCGCCGCCAGGGACCCGATTTTTTTGTCTGCCATCCGGAATTGCCTGTCATCTCTCCGGAACTGAACGATACCTTCTCCGGGTCGTACTATATTCCGGTCTCGGCTTCCGGTAGTGACCCACAGCCACCCTGTATGTAAGATATCCGGTACAAAGCCATCACCATGGGATGGGATAAACCGTGTGCGCTGCTCAGGGGATCCCCAGGCACCTTCCCATGGTCAACACCAGGAGTTGCCGTGAAATTTCGTTCCGCATTATGTTTTGCTGTTCTTACTTCAGCCATTAGCTTTACCGCTGCCGCCCAATGGCCACCGGAAACCGGGGCGCAGGTTCCTGGCAATGCCCTGGAGTATCCTACTCGTCTCTCCGCCGTTAACAGTTCACTGGAACAGATGCTGGATCAGGGCGCGGTGATCATTTCTTCGTCCCTCGGGACTGACGGCCCGCTAGTGACTATCCGAAAAGGCAAACATTACATTTTTTGTATGCTGAAAGGTGCCGGTAGCGGTTCAGACCAGAATGTGGCGACGTCGAAATGTTATGCCATGAACTGATATTCCCGGCATGAACAACCCTGTCTTGCTGAAGGCCTCTCCGATACCAGAAGTCAGGCCTGAACGGAGGTTAGCAGACCTTCACTGACGGGCCGCAAACCGGCACAGTGAAGGTCTGATTGCATCACGCGTTACGTTATGCGTTGCTTACAACGCCGCAGCACAGGCGGCAGCAGAACTCCAGGCCCACTGGAAATTATATCCGCCCAGCCAGCCGGTCACATCCACAACTTCCCCGATAAAAAAGAGCCCCGGCACATCACGGGCTTCCATGGTTCGCGAGGAAAGCTGGTCGGTATCGACACCTCCCAGGGTGACTTCCGCGGTGCGATAACCTTCGGTACCGTTCGGCTGCACCGTCCAGCGGTTCAGTTGCCCGACCAGCTGTTGTTGTTGTTTGCTATTCAGCTGTTTGAGTGTCAGGTCAGGCACCACCTCCTGTTGCTGCAGTACCTCGGTCAGCCGTTTCGGCAGCAGTTTTGCCAGACAATTCTTCAGGCTCAGGTTCGGGTGCGTTTCACGTTGCCGGTTCAGGAAGTCATCCAGCGGCGTTTCGGGCACCAGATCAATCTCTAAGGCTTCTCCCGGCTGCCAGTAACTGGAAATCTGCAGCATGGACGGGCCTGAAAGGCCACGGTGGGTAAACAGCATCGCTTCTTTAAACTGCTTTCCACCACTCGCCGTCACCGTCACCGGCACGGCCACCCCGGACAGGGGCTGGAGCTGTTCCAGCAATGGCTTATGCAAGGTAAAGGGGACCAGTGCTGCCCGTGTCGGTAGTACCCGTAACCCGAACTGTGCGGCAAGTTTGTAACCGAAAGGAGTGGCCCCCAGACCCGGCATGGATAGCCCTCCGGAAGCGATAACAAGTTTGCGGGTACTTACATCCATTCCGTTAAGCTGTAACCGGTACTCCCCGTCGGACGTCCGTTCGGTCTGCAGGATCTCTGTCCGCAGGCGCAGGGTAACATTACCCGCCTCACATTCCGCCAGCAGCATATCGACTATCTGTTGTGCCGAGTCATCACAAAATAACTGGCCGAGTGTTTTTTCATGCCACGCGATACCATACCGATCCACCAGCTCAATAAAATCCCACTGTGTATAGCGAGCAAGTGCTGACTTACAAAAGTGAGGGTTTTGTGAAAGGTACGCACCGGGTTCGGTATACAGATTGGTAAAATTACAACGGCCGCCCCCGGACATAAGGATTTTGCGTCCCGCTTTCTTACCATTATCAAGCACCAGAACATTAAGGCCACGCTGTCCGGCCTGAGCGGCACAAAACAGGCCTGCGGCCCCCGCTCCGACGATGATGACGTCAAACTTTTCCATGCTTCCCCCGGCTAAAAACGGCTGATTGTAAAGAGATGGTGTTACGGACTCCAGAATGAAAATTTCTTATATGGCAGGCTTTAACATAACTGACTAATTTAAAAGATTTTTTATAAATTAATTTTCCAGGATTCTGGCCGCAAGCGCAAAAAAAGCGATATTTTCCTTTCCTGAACGCACCTCTCTCGCTGATAATGCGCCAGGTTCATGTCCCCAAAAAATGGCGCAACGTTATGCTACATCTTTTTGCTGGTATCGATTTAAGTACTGGCCTGTTACTGGTAGTGGCCCTGTTGTTTGTTTTGTTCTACGAAGCAATCAACGGGTTTCATGATACCGCTAATGCAGTTGCAACGGTAATTTATACCCGCGCAATGCGTGCGCAGCTTGCTGTCGCAATGGCGGGGATCTTTAACTTCTTAGGGGTTCTGTTAGGCGGACTCAGCGTAGCTTATGCTATCGTCCATATGCTGCCGACCGACCTGTTGCTTAACGTGGGTTCTTCTCACGGGCTGGCCATGGTCTTTTCCATGTTGCTGGCAGCAATCATCTGGAACCTCGGTACCTGGTATTTCGGTTTACCCGCATCCAGTTCGCATACACTTATCGGGGCTATTATCGGTATAGCACTGACGAATGCGTTAACCACCGGTACATCGCTGGTTGAAGCACTCAATATCCCGAAAGTGATCAACATCTTTATGTCACTGATCCTGTCACCGATTGTCGGTATGGTATTAGCGGGCTTATTGATCTTCCTGCTGCGTAAGTACTGGAGCGGTACGCGTAAGCGCTCCCGCATCCACATGACACCGGCAGAACGTGAGAAGATTGACGGTAAGAAAAAGCCTCCTTTCTGGACCCGGATTGCGCTGATCGTCTCGGCGATCGGAGTCAGTTACTCCCATGGCGCTAACGATGGTCAGAAGGGTATCGGCCTGATTATGCTGGTGCTTATCGGGGTTGCCCCGGCCGGATTTGTGGTGAATATGGGTGCCTCAGGCTACGATATTACCCGTACCCGGGATGCCGTTGACCATCTGGAGCAATACTACCAGCAGAACAGCCAGTCGTTGCAAACCATTATTGCACCGGCGCTGACGCCTGCCGCGATGAGTACACCGGTTGAAGAATTCCACTGCAGCAACGAACGTGCGCTGGAAGCGGTCGCTCATGCCCGCGGTATGCTGACTAACCTGACCAGCTATGATCAGCTCACCCCGGACAACCGTGCGCAGTTGCGTCGCTTACTGCTGTGTATCTCTGACACGGCAGATAAAGTGGCAAAACTACCACAGACCAGCGCGCAAAATCAGCGTTACCTGGGTGACCTGCGTCATGACCTGCTGGGCACTATCGAATATGCCCCGGTCTGGATCATTGTTGCCGTTGCTCTGGCGCTCTCTGCCGGAACCATGGTGGGCTGGCGTCGCGTGGCCACAACTATCGGTGAAAAAATCGGTAAGAAAGGCATGACTTATGCTCAGGGGATGTCTGCTCAGGTGACTGCCGCAGCCTCCATCGGGATTGCCAGTTATACCGGAATGCCGGTCTCCACCACGCATATCCTGTCATCTTCGGTGGCCGGAACCATGCTGGTTGATGGCGGTGGTCTGCAAAGTAAAACGATCAAGAATATTGCGATGGCCTGGATTTTAACCCTGCCGGTCTCTGTTCTGTTATCCGCATCGTTATACTGGATTGCCTTGCAGATTATCTGATGCCCTTGTCCTGAAAGAAAAGGCTGCCCACGGGCAGCCTTTTTTATGCGTTTTGCGTAGCCATCAGGCTATGAGGGGCCCTCTGGCCTATGCGCCTGACCGGGGACAATGCCGCGCCCCCTCCGGAGCCGGATCTCCCGGTGATGATATGCCATCCTGCCTGTTAGCCAGGTTTTACCGGCTTTCAGAACATCATGCTAATCCCGGCCCGTGCTGTCATCAATGCAGTATCAGCAGCCCCGCCAGAGCGATGATCACGGCAGCACACAGGGCACTGGTAAGAATGAACTGGCGGCGCACCCGTTCGCAATGAAAGATAAATTCATATTCGTGATGACCGCGGTAACGTCGTTCATAAAGGTAACGGGCCAGTTGCAGTTGCATAGCCGGACGTCCCCGCGGAGTAAAGAAACCTGCTCCGTCCACCTGTTGGTACAGATGAGGGTCACAGGTACGCATGACAGCCAGTAAGGTCCGTAACGCCGAAAAGTACCGCACTATATTTATCGCACAGACAATAACGGTGGCGGTAAAAAGTGCAGTGATAGTCATCATATCGTCTATGTTCCCCCTGAAACTGGTATCACGCGGCCTGCCAAAGCCTCTGGCGCCCCGCGATCGGTTGTCATATGTTTGAAGGCCGGGTTAACGGGTTATATCACGTCCTTTTGACCTGCTTCACACTTCCCGCTTACCGGCCGGCAGACAATACTTCTATACTCAGTTGAAGAGCCGTATGGTAGGATAAATCCACAGAACACAACAGAAAATCGTCATCGTGGTCGGCGGCTTACCCGCTCAGGCGTGTCACATTGTCTATGCTGCTGACCCTTACTTTTCCGCTTTAAGGAGTCTGTCATGTCTTATAAACATATTCTGGTCGCAGTTGACCTTTCACCGGAAAGTCAGCTGCTGGTTGAGAAAGCGGTCTCTCTCGCCAGCCCCTATGAAGCTAAAGTCTCTTTAATTCATGTAGACGTGAACTATTCAGATCTCTACACCGGACTGATTGACGTGAATCTCGGTGACATGCAAAAACGCATCTCCCAGGAAACGCAAACGGCGCTGACCGAACTGTCGACCAATGCCGGCTATCAGATCAGCCAGACACTGAGCGGCAGCGGCGACCTGGCACAGGTCTTACTGGACGCGATTAATCGTTATCAGGTTGACCTGGTCATTTGTGGTCACCACCAGGATTTCTGGAGCAAACTGATGTCTTCCGCACGCCAGCTCATCAACACCGTGCATATCGATATGCTGATTGTTCCTATGAAGGATGACGAATAATCGTCACTGAACCGGCCCCGGCCCTGTCCCCCGGGACAGGGCCGGTTTCCGTCAGTCTGCGCTCTCTGTCACCGGGTCCAGTGACGGGTAGATATCGAACCGGTGACTTTTGGTGACGACTGCAGAACTGGTCGCCACACCATCCAGCGGTTCGGCGTAGTCCGGACGTTTAACCACTATCCGTTTTTTTGCCAGCCACCGGGCCGGTGTCAGCAAAGAATCGGCATCCTCATCGGCTCCCACCAGTGACTGAAAGACCCGCATTTCTTTTTTCACCATGGCGCTTTTCTGCCGATGGGGATACATCGGGTCCAGATAGACCACATCCGGGCGCGGGCTGATTTCTGTCAGTGCCTGCTGACTGGTGGCATGGATAAGCGTCAGACGTTGCTGTAACCAGTGACCAATTTCTGCATCACGATAACCACGCTGCAGACCATCGTCGAGTAACGCAGCCACGACAGGATGACGTTCCAGCATCCTGACCCGGCAACCGGTCGCCGCCAGTACGAAAGCATCCCGGCCCAATCCCGCCGTGGCATCCACCACATCAGGCAGGTAGTTGCCTTTAATGCCGACGGCTTTCGCCACCGCTTCTCCACGCCCGCCACCGAATTTACGGCGGTGCGCCATCGCGCCGGACACAAAGTCGACATAAATACCGCCGAGTTTGGGTTCATCACGCTTTCGTAACTCCAGCCGCTCCGGCGTCATCACCAGCGCCATCGGGGCGGTTTCGTCGTGGGTTAACTGCCAGCGTTGTGCCAGAACAGATAAGGCGCCGTCTCCGGCGCCTGTTTCGTCAATCAGACAAATGTTCACCCGGAATTATCCCCGGATCCCGTAATGCTCAAGCATCGCATCCAGCTCCGGCTCACGTCCGCGGAAACGGGTGAATAACACCATCGGCTCTTCAGATCCTCCGCGACTGAGGATGTTATCGAGGAATGACTGCCCGGTTTCCCGGTTGAAAATCCCCTCTTCCTCAAAGCGCGAGTAAGCATCGGCAGCCAGCACATCTGCCCACAGATAGCTGTAATAGCCTGCAGCATATCCGCCGGCAAAGATATGGCTGAAAGCATGCGGGAAACGTCCCCAGGACGGGGAAGGTACGACCGCGACCTCTTTCTTCACTTCCTGCAGGGTTTCCAGTACCCGGGCGCCTTTCGCCGGGTCATAACCGGCGTGCAGACGGAAGTCAAACAGTCCGAATTCCAGCTGACGCAGAATAAACATGGCCGCATTGTAGTTTTTCGCTGCCAGCATTTTTTCCAGCAGATCCTGAGGTAATGGCTCACCGGTTTCATAATGGCCGGAGATAAAGGCCAGTGCATCCGGCTCCCAGCACCAGTTTTCCATAAACTGGCTTGGCAGCTCGACGGCATCCCACGGTACGCCACTGATGCCGGAAACGCCTGCGGTATCCACTTCTGTCAGCATGTGGTGCAGACCATGACCGAATTCATGGAATAAAGTGATCACCTCATCATGGGTGAACAGCGCCGGCTGACCTTTCAGAGGACGGTTAAAGTTGCAGGTCAGGTACGCGACCGGTTTTTGCACTGAACCATCGGCACGGCGACGGCGCCCTGCGCAATCATCCATCCAGGCGCCGCCACGTTTATTTTCCCGGGCATACAGGTCGAGGTAAAAACTGCCACGCAGCTCACCGCTCTCATCATACAGTTCAAAGAAACGAACATCCGGATGCCAGACATCCACATCCGTACGCTCTTTCGCCGTAATGCCGTAAATACGTTTTACGACTTCAAAAAGACCACTGACGGCTTTGTCTTCAGGGAAGTAAGGGCGCAGTTGCTCATCACTGATGGTGTAGAGATGCTGTTTCTGTTTCTCTGCATACCAGGTGATATCCCACGGTTCCAGGGTATCGACACCGTAATGGGTTTTGGCAAACTCACGCAACTGTGCCAGCTCTTTCTCACCCTGTGGCCGGGCGCGCTTCGCCAGATCACTCAGGAAATCCAGCACCTGTTGCGGGGACTGCGCCATTTTGGTCGCCAGCGATTTTTCCGCAAATGACCCGAAACCTAATAGTTGTGCAAATTCATGACGTAATGCCAGCTCTTCTTCAATCAGCGGGCCATTATCCCATTTACCGGCATTCGGCCCCTGGTCGGAGGCCCGGGTGCCGTAAGCGCGATACATCTCTTCACGCAGCGCCTGGTTCTCGCAGTAGGTCATCACCGGCAGGTAGCTCGGGATATCCAGCGTCAGTAACCAGCCCTGCTGCTCTTTCGCTTCCGCACGGGCTTTCGCTGCGGCCAGCGCACTCTCCGGCATCCCGGCCAGCTCGGCTTCGTCGGTGATAAGCTTGCTCCACCCCATGGTGGCATCCAGCACATTGTTACTGTAAGCCGCGCCGATTTCAGATAAACGGGCAGCGATTTCACCGTAACGTTGCTGTTTATCCTTCGGCAGACCGATGCCGGATAACTCAAATTCACGCAGGGCGTTATCGACTACTTTTTTCTGTTCCAGGGTCAGGGTCGCGTAGTTCTCACTCTCTTTCAGGCTGACATAGGCCTGATATAACCCTTCATGCTGTCCAAGCCAGGTACCGTATTCAGAGAGCAGAGGTAATACCTGCTCGTAAGCTTCACGTAACTCAGGACTGTTCTGCACCGAATTCAGATGGCTGACCGGAGAAAACAGACGCCCCAGACGGTCATCACTCTCTGCCAGCGGTTCACACAATGTTTCCCAGGTATAAGGGCCTTCCTGAGCAACGACTTTTTCAACCGCACTCCGGCAGTCTTTTAGCGCTTCGGTGACGGCAGGAACCACATGTTCCGGTTTAATCAACGAAAACGGCGGCAATATGAACGGTGTCAGTAATGGGTTAGTCATAGCACAATCCTGTTGGTGTTAGAGGGCGCTTTGCTTGCGCAATAAAAGAAGCATGGGGGCTGGCACACAGAAAATCAATGATCCGCCATCAGCAGGCCACGGGGATGCGAAAGGCAACGCTTCTCAGCGCCTTGTAAAACATCCCCGTCTTCCCCGCGGGTTCGCTGAACCGGACGGATAAATCATGAGCGTTGCTACTGCGCTACCGGCAATACTGCTATACTCTGCGCCCGCGACAGAGGAGCACTGCCTGGCAGACCCTGCTTTGTCTTTGCCGTGAGGGTGTGACGATAGCCGGGTTTACACCTCACAGAATACAGTTTTTATCAGAAGGTTAACGACATGCTGAGCTATCGTCATAGTTTCCACGCAGGTAATCATGCGGATGTGTTAAAACATACCGTTCAGAGCCTGATCATCCAGTCACTCAGTGAAAAAGAGAAACCGTTTCTCTATCTGGATACTCACGCCGGTGCCGGGCGCTACTTACTGAACAGTGAGCATGCGGAGCGTACCGGGGAGTATATGGAAGGCATTGGTCGTCTCTGGCAAAACCCGGAAGCCCCGGAGCAACTGCAACCGTATCTTTCTGCGGTCAGTGCACTGAATCCATCCGGTCGTCTGAAGTATTACCCTGGCTCCCCGCTGATTGCCCGTCATCTGTTACGAGCGCAGGACACTATCGAACTGACCGAACTGCATCCGACAGATTATCCGTTATTACGTAATGAATTTCTGAAAGATGACCGCGCACGCGTTGCCCGTGGCGATGGTTACCAGCAACTGAAAGCAAAACTGCCGCCGGCGGCGCGCCGGGGCCTGATCCTGATTGACCCTCCCTACGAGATGAAGAGCGATTACCAGGCCGTAGTTGACGGGATCCGTGAAGGCTACAAACGTTTTGCCACCGGGGTATTTGCTCTCTGGTATCCGGTCGTTCTGCGTCAGCAGATTAAACGTATGCTGAGCGAATTACAGGCGACCGGGATTAAGCGCATCCTGCAGATTGAACTGGCGGTACGTCCGGACAGCGACCAGCGCGGTATGACTGCCTCCGGTATGATTGTTATTAATCCCCCGTGGAAGCTGGCGGCAGAAATGGAAGCGGTGCTGCCGTGGCTGCACAAACAACTTTCGCCTGCCGGCACCGGACACACCCTGGTGAACTGGGTGGTCCCGGAGTAATTTCTCAGATTTCGACCACGGCAAAATCCTGTGCCAGTCCGGTGGCTGTAAACACTGACTGGCACTCTGCCAGTAACCGGGGCATATCCTGTGCCCCGTACCGTGAGCTGAAGTGTGTCGCAATCAGCCGACCGGCCCCGGCATCGCGGGCTATCTGTGCGGCCTGTATCGTGGTTGAATGGCCCCGACTGTTGGCTTTCTCTGCCATAGCCGCTTCCAGCGTGGTTTCATGCACCATCACATCCACCCCTCGCGCCAGGCTCAGACTGGCTTCTGCCGGTGCCGTATCCCCGAAAATAGCGACCGATTTGCCTTTCACGGCAGGGCCCAGATACGCGGTGCCGTCAATCTGACGTCCGTCGTCCAGTGTCACGGTTTTTCCCTGTTTCAGTAACTGAAACCACGGACCGGAAGGGATCCCGTCGGCCTTCAGCCGGGCTGCATCCAGTGTGCCGGGTTTATCGTGTTGTTCAATACGGTAACCCAGACAGGGTACGACATGGTTCATCGGGTACGCAGTGACGCGATATTCACCGTCATCCAGCACCACGCCGGCTTCAATCTCTATGATTTCCATCGGGAAACTCACCCAGGAACTGCTGAGTGACAGTGCATTGTCCACGAAGGCTTTGATCCCCGGCGGGCCGTAAATCGTCAGCGGCTGGCTGATACTGGCCATCGACCGGCTGGTCAGCAGGCCCGGCAATCCGAAGATATGATCCCCATGCAGATGCGTGATAAAGATTTTTTCCAGTTTGCCGGGCTTTAACGCACTGCGCATATACTGGTGCTGGGTCGCTTCACCGCAGTCAAACAGCCAGTCACCTCCCGGCGGCAGCGACAGCGCGATGGCGGTGACATTACGTTGCAGGCTGGGAACCCCTGCGCAGGTGCCCAGAAAAGTCAGGTACATGCTATGCTTCCGGTAGTTGAGTCAGACCAGTGGGCATCCTATCACAACCATAGGTGCAAACTTTGCGGCATTTGCCGGAGTCGCGTTACACTGGTCGGCATGAAATACAGTACAGCAGACACTGCCTGCGGCTATCCGGTGATGGCCTGAGCCAGGCACAACATTCTGCTCAACCCGAAACGGACGGACATTTTCAATGACTAAACATTATGACTATCTTGCTATTGGCGGCGGCAGTGGCGGTATTGCATCCATTAACCGTGCAGCGATGTATGGCAGGAAATGTGCCCTGATTGAAGCAAAAGAGCTGGGTGGCACCTGTGTGAACGTCGGCTGTGTACCTAAGAAGGTCATGTGGCACGCTGCACAGATCGCCGAAGCCATAAAGCTGTATGGTCCGGATTATGGTTTCGATACCACCGTAAACCATTTCGACTGGGCAACGCTGGTGAAAAGCCGTACGGCCTATATCGATCGTATCCACAATTCCTATGACAATGTTCTGGGTAAAAATAAAGTCGACGTTATCAAAGGGTTTGCACGCTTTATTGATGCCCATACCGTTGAAGTTAACGGTGAGCAAATCACCGCTGATCATATTCTGATTGCGACCGGCGGACGTCCGAGCCACCCGGACATCCCGGGGGCTGAGTATGGTATTGATTCTGACGGGTTCTTTGACCTGCAGGAACTGCCAAAACGTGTCGCCGTGGTCGGGGCCGGATATATTGCCGTCGAGATTGCCGGCGTGGTCAACGGCCTGGGGGCAGAGACCCATCTGTTTGTTCGTAAGCAGTCACCGTTACGTCAGTTTGATCCGTTATTATCGGAAACCCTGGTCGAAGTGATGAATGCCGAAGGGCCACTCCTGCATACCCATGCGACGCCGCAGAAAGTCGATAAAAATGCAGATGGCAGCCTGACACTGACACTGGAAAACGGCGACAGCTACACCGTCGATTGCCTGGTCTGGGCCATCGGCCGTCAACCGGCGACGGATAACCTGAACCTGGCGGTCACCGGCGTCGAACTGAACGATAAAGGGCACATTGTGGTGGATAAATTCCAGAACACCTCCGTGCCTGGCATCTATGCCGTCGGCGATAATACCGGAGCGGTTGAACTCACACCGGTCGCAGTCGCTGCGGGTCGTCGTCTGTCCGAACGTCTGTTTAACAACAAACCGGACGAGCATCTGGACTACAGCAATATTCCGACGGTGGTCTTCAGTCACCCGCCTATCGGCACCGTAGGTTTATCCGAACCTCAGGCCCGTGAACAGTATGGTGACGACGCCGTGAAGGTATATACCTCCTCCTTCACCGCCATGTATACCGCGGTAACACAGCATCGTCAGCCCTGCCGTATGAAGCTGGTGTGTGCCGGTCCGGAAGAAAAAATCGTCGGTATTCATGGCATCGGTTTTGGTATGGACGAAATGTTGCAGGGCTTTGCGGTCGCACTGAAAATGGGCGCGACCAAGAAAGACTTTGATAACACCGTCGCTATTCACCCGACCGGGGCAGAAGAATTTGTGACAATGCGCTGATCACAGCCCGCATCCGGGTCACCCGGGTGCTAATGTCTGCATTAAGCCCGTCACCGACGGGCTTTTTTATTGATATTGACCCGCCCTGAATAGCGTTAACACTTTCTGACCCTATTACGGAAAACGTGATAATGACTGAGTTCAAACGTACCCAACGAGATTATCTTTTCTCCTGTAAAATCGCCGCCGGACTGCCTCCGAATATAGCCTGAAGAGCGGCTTCAGCAGGAAAATCAGAAGCCGGACTTTTAATCGGTTATCAACTCCCTGAAAATACGGTTTTGACTGGTCGTCCGACAGTCCGGAGATAAGAAGCCTGGGTCATATTTACAACAGGATGGATTATCAGGGTTTATCTGTCATATCAAGCAGCATCATCCGCCTGTTAATATATTGAGTGACCTTTTCTTTATGTTCATCTGACATATAACTGTCGTTGATGATCCCGAAGATTTTTTCTTGTGCAAGCAGAAGCTTATCGAGCTCTTTCTTAGCAAGATTTTCATTCAGTCCTATGCCACGGGCAAACTCCAGGAAGTCATACCCGATATATTCACCAATACCCGAATCCAGGCCGTCAGCTAATGACTGGTCGCATTCTTCACGCGCCAGTAGCGGGAGGGCCAGAGTCGAACCGAACGATTCCGGGTAGGGCACAACACTCACAAAATCATAAACCGGCGCAAGTAACAGAGGCCCATTTGCAGGGTGAATAATACCAATATTTCGCAGATGAAAGTCGTTATTTCCGAGCATATAAGCACAAACAACCCGTTTGAAAATTTCTCGTTTCGACTGCAGTGAGCCATCCACGTTCGTTACCAGAAAGCGTGCTGCCTGCTCATAGCTGATCGCTGGCTGCCCCACGGCATTCAGGCCATATTTATCATTCACGGACATCGCACCGTCTAATTGTTCCTGGTGAACTTTAACGCTGCCATGGCGATCATAACGTTCGATAATAAAAGCCAGCTCAGCCCGCTCCTGCCCGTCCTCTCCAGCGAATGGGATCAGCCCGAAACCAGGAATATCAAAGTCCAGTTCCTTCATACAGCACATAATGGCATGTTCATTTTCTGCCAGCTCAGGGGAGGGCTTAAGAATATATTCCCCGCAGGTGGGTGTAACCTCAAGCTGGCCCTGATCACTCATCCGTAAAGATAGTTTTGGCTGCACGCCGGAGATACTCATCCCCTTCTGCTTAGCGGGCTGTGTCCTGACAAAATCACTGCGGGTAAATGGCAGCTGATATATATCACTGTCTTTACCGAATAAGGCTTGTGATTCTTTCACACATCGCCCTGCGGCTTTTTCTTTCTGCTTCAACGGATGAAGCCCTATCAGGCACCTTTCATACGTCATTATTTAGCTCCAGGGTAATCGCTCCGAGCAAGTCCTGATTGTTCGCAATCAGCATTCCGAGCAGGTCTTTTTCATCAAGGTGTTGAATCTCCGAATACCGTTTTCTAAGCCATCCTTCGGGCGCGAGTCCCTGAAAAAAGGGATGCAGGACTTCAGAAAAAAAAGGCCCGCCATTCAGGGGTAGACTGAGCGATATTGCACGGCCCTGATAATCAGGCTGATAGCTGAATGTATACCCTTTATCCGACTGAGTCAGCATGCCGGCCAGAGTGCTGTGCAGATAAACCATTACATTTCTATGCAAATTGCCCCCCCAAGCTCACGAACAAGATCGACCACCTGGCTATACTTTGCCTGGTATGGCCGGTTAATCATTCGTTTAAAGGTAGAGAGTGATACGCCAATCTGTAACGACATATCCTCATAATTGATCTGAAGCTCTTTCATGCGCTTTTTCAGTTCAATACTTAGCTCCTCCTCATTCAGAGTGGAAAAAATACGCTCAGAAAAAAGTGTCATATATGAACCTTACCTTGTCGAATTTGACATTATCATTGTCATATATATATCAAAGTGTCATATATGACACCATAATCAGGAAAAAATAAGGGAGTGGCCGTTTTTTTTCCGGCCATATCTGTGTCATAGAGCTATTTTTTTCAGTCTGCAAATAAAGAAAAAATCCCCTCCCGGTAAACACGAAAGGCTCAAGGTGAGCGGTATTTTTTTGCGGATATTTTAACGTCTTTGGCCTGCTTTTTCTTTTATATTACAACTTGCGTCCCGGAGGGGGCTTAAGCCTGCAGAAGTGTTTCAGATACCCGGGACGGCCCCGACGTGGGCCATGGCAAGCCGGAGGATCTCTGCCAGACAATGGCTAAAACTCAGCTATAGCGGCACACTGAATTTAGCCACCTGAAAGGTCATATGCTCATCTCAGAACATTACAGATGTTTAAATCAAAAGGAATTTCAGCGCAGAGTTTAAACGGTATACTGAAAAGTGGGTTTTTACTGAGCTATCCGCCAGTCAGGGTACCCTATCCGGATCCCGGAAGAAGGATCTGCAGGCATTGATATCCGTCAGAAACTGCCAACACTTCTCATACCCGCAGGCCGCACAGTTGCCGGATACCTCTGAACGCCCGTTCCTTTTTGCCCGGCCAGCGAGATCAAAAAAGCCGGGCATAAGCCCGGCCGATACAATTTTTGTGGTGTCCGACGGGACTTAGTCAATTCCGTGCAAGGATTCACCCACCGCATCAAACAGCCGATCCAGCTCCTCAGGCTGCGTGGTAAACATCGGTCCGAATTGCAGCGTGTCTCCGCCGAAACGCACATAGAAACCGGCTTTCCAGAGTGCCATACCGGCATCAAAAGGCCGGATGGCGGCATCGCCGTCGCGGGGAGCCAGCTGAATGGCACCCACCAGCCCGCAGTTACGGATATCCACGACATTCGGGCAATCACGCAGGCTGTGCAGTGTTTTCTCAAATACCGGTGCCAGTTCTGCTGAGCGGCTGATCAGGTCGTCTTTTTCCAGCAGATCCAGGGTGGCCAGCCCCGCAGCACAGGCGACAGGATGCCCTGAATAGGTATAACCGTGGCCGAATTCAACCGCATGTTCCGGCAAGGGCTGGGACATATAGGTCTGATAGATTTCGCTACGGGCAACCACACCGCCCATCGGGATCGCACCGTTAGTGATCTGTTTTGCGAAGTTCAGGATATCCGGCGTCACACCAAAATACTCAGCCCCTGTCCAGCGCCCCATACGCCCGAAACCGGTGATCACCTCATCAAATATCAGCAGAATATTATGCTGGTCACAAATCTCTCTCAGCCGCTGCAGATAGCCCTGTGGCGGGATAATCGCCCCCGCAGAGCCGGAAAGCGGTTCGACAATGACCGCGGCAATGTTAGACGCATCGTGTAGCTCAATCAGTTTCAGCATCTCATTGGCCAGTTCCACCCCGCCGGTGGTGGCTTGTCCCGGAGTAAAGGCCAGATCTGTCTGCAAGGTGTGGGGTAAATGATCCACATCCATAAACTGTCCGAACATTTTACGGTTACCGCCAATGCCCCCCAGGCTGGTCCCGGCAATATTGACCCCGTGGTACCCGCGGGCACGGCCGATAAATTTGGTTTTTGCCGGTAACCCCTTCGCACGCCAGTAGCCGCGGGCCATTTTGACCGCCGTATCGGCGGACTCCGACCCCGAACCGGTAAAAAAGACATGGTTGAGATCGCCCGGCATACGTTGCGCTATCTTTTCTGCCAATTGGAATGAAAACGGATGGGCATACTGAAAGGCCGGTGCATAATCCAGAGAGCCCAGCTGCTTAGCGACCGCAGCCTGGATTTCACTCCGGCAATGGCCTGCGCCGCAGGTCCACAGCCCTGACAGACTATCGAATAACTGACGACCTTTATCATCCGTCAGCCAGCGGTCTTTTGCGGAAACAATAAAACGAGGGTCTCGCCGGAAGTTACGGTTAGCACTGAACGGCATCCAGTGCGACTGCAAATTAAGGCCGGAAGTATCGATAGATTCAGACATAGTCATTCCCCATAACAGTGATAAGGAACAGTGTGCAATCAGCGGTCAGGTAAGTTAAATCCCGATTACTGAACCTTTGGTTATCGAAAAACTAACCTATAGGAAAAACAGATGACCGGCCCTGCCGTGATAACGCGACCCTCGATCTCCATCACCTGCCCGCCCCGGACCTGTCAGGCTGGTTTTCCGGGGCCCGGCATCGGTAATGGCAGGGTGCAGGCCAGTTCTGCGCTGACGCCCGGTCAGGCAGGTAGGTTGCAGAAGGCTGGCCCTGTGCAGAAGGTGCCAGCCTGATATGTCCATAAATATAAGATAACCGTCTGACCCCTCTCCGGTTAACGATCGCCGGATCGGTCAGCGGTAGACCGGGATCGCCCCGAACAGGATCCCGCCGATCAACAGCGAGAGGCTGATAAGGATCCCCCACTTGATCGAAAACCGTTGGTGATCACCGATATCCACTTTCGCCAGCCCCACCAGCAGATAAAGCGAGGGAACCAGCGGGCTCAGCAGATGGAACGGCTGACCAACAATAGAAGCCCGGGCTATCTCCGCCGGAGAAATACCATAGCCTGCGGCCGTCTGCGCGATGACCGGTAAGATCCCGAAATAGAACGCATCGTTAGACATAAAAAAGGTAAAAGGCAGGCTGACGATAGCTGTGAATACCGCCAGATAAGGACCAAAACTATGAGGGATGACGGCCAGCAGACTTTTCGCCATTGCATCCACCATTCCGGTACCGGACAGGATGCCGGTAAAAATGCCGGCAGCAAAGATTAATGAGGTGACCGCCAGCACGTTCCCGGCATATGCACCAATCCGTTCTTTCTGCTGGCTCAGGGACGGGTAATTCAGCATCGCGGCCACAGCAAACGCCAGCATAAACAGGATCTGGATCGGTAATGCCCCCATCACCAGCAGCACAAGCAATACGGTGGTCAGGATAAAGTTTGGCCAGAACATTTTCGGACGACGGTTGGCCTCGCACTCTTTCTCATCGCCGGCCCCCAGGCTGATCACGTCATAGTCATGGGCTTCGGCCTGAAGTACGCCCGTTCTCCGCCGTTCACGAAGACCGAACCCGATGGCCACACCCACCAGAGTCACACAAGCCAGTAACATCGCCGGGATCATCGGAATGAAAATATCCAGTGCATCAATCCGTAACGCGGCGGCGGCACGGGCCGTCGGTCCGCCCCAGGGAGAAAGGTTCATAATTCCGCTGGCCAGGTTGACCAGGCAGGTCATCGCCAGAATATTGATACCGAGCTTGCGGTACAGCGGAAGAAACGCGGCAATCGCTATCATATAGGTAGTAGAACTGTCACCGTCCAGCGAAACCAGCAACGTCAGGATGGCAGTCCCCATCAGAACTTTGAGAGGATCCCCGCGAACGATCTTCAGGATAAAACGCACCAGCGGATCAAACAGCCCGGCATCGATCATCAGGCCGAAATAAAGGATCGAAAAAGTCAGCATCACCCCGGTCGGTGCCAGCGCCTTCACACCACTGAGCATCATCTCTCCCAGGCCGTGATAAAAGCCGCCCGCCAGGGCAAACACTGTCGGTACAATGATCAGGGCAATCAGCGCCGACATCCGTTTGGTCATGATCAGATACATAAAGCAGACAACCATCGCAAAGCCCAGTATGGTTAACACAGTGCTACCCCCGTCATTGCTCACTGACTCATCCGCATTTCGGCCCCTGACTACCTGCATGCAGGCCCCGTTTTTCGTCAGAGACTCCGCGCCCGGCATTCAGAAATATTTTGCCTCACACAGAGGCAATAGAAATAAAGTAGCAATAGAATTTAACATTCATGCAACTTTAATACTGAAAAGCGAGGTGCATCATGTTTTCGGGATCTGCAGAGGGTATTTTGTGAGCCACATCAGAACACCGTCCGACCGGCCGGTCCCGGAGTAACCGGTATGACCGGCTCACAGCAGCCGGGAGACGGTGAAAGAGACTAAAGGTATATCAGGAAAGACGGATACCGGCAGGGAACTCCGCTGAGCCCATTCGCTGTGCCGGGCGGTAAATCACAGAGACAAAAAAGGCCCGTCAGGGCCAGCAACAGACGTTGTCCGGATCACCGGAACGTCTGTCAGTTACGTTTTCTGAGTCTGATGCGACAGGCTTCAATCACCCAGGCGGAGAAATTTTCACTGCTCTCTTGTTTCAGAGACTCCTGAATATCACTGAGCATCTGATGCGGAAAACGAATATGTTTAGCCCGTGTCTTTGACGTGCTCATTTTCATTACTTCTGACTCCTTTAATGCTTTACTCACTGCAGAAAGATGATCGCCCGGTGAAATACCCCTCTGTCTGACCCATAGGGCCGGTATAAAAAAGACCGAAAGCCGGAGGGCTCAACAGGAAATAATTACAACAGAGATGAATATTACGGGTCATGAATTTTTGTGCCATTACATGTTCCCCGCCTGCCGGCCCTGCGTTACGGCTCCGCAATCCTGTGTTATCCATCCGGCTTCCCTTCTTCTTTATAAGTACCGGGTCTCAGGACTCCGGATACCTTCCGGCAAACCGGAAATCCGGTGACACGCCAGGTTTCCCTGGCCGGCAACAGATACGGGACGGAAAACCGGACAAAACCGACGCCGACGGACTGCTGAAAGCGCGTTGATCGCCGGCTGACGTTCACAAAATCGCCATTACGCAATAATTGTTTATTACGTGACTTAGCCGCCGGAATAAAAGCTGTCGTCCGGATGAAACTCAAAGTCATGCTATTTTTCCGGACAGGACGTAACCTTAAAAAAATGCTAAAAAACGCCTCCTCTGATTTAACCTATAGGGTCTTCCGGCTACATTAATTTAACCCCTCGGTCTGTACAAAAATAACTCCCGGTCGGGAAACCAGCCGGATTTACTTGCCTATTTCCGGAATTCCGCACGCCTCAAAAAAGCCAAAAATAAAAAAACCTTTATTTTCATGGGGATAATTTTAAATAAAAACTGGCACACCCCTTGCAATAAGTATTAGCGAGCAAGTTACTTAATTGATTTATTCCTTATCTACAGGAGCTATATCATGACAATGGAAACCACTACCCTTTCAGGTCTCGAATTACTGCATAATGCAGCACACAACAAAGGTACTGCCTTTAACGACCAGGAACGTAAAAACAAAAAACTGGAAGGTCTGTTACCTCCTTCTGTTGAGTCGCTGGATTTGCAGGTACAACGTGTACTCAATCACCTGGACAGCAAAAAGGATGATCTGGAACGCTACATCTATCTGATCGGCCTGGAAGAACGTAATGAAGTGGTTTTCTATAAAACCGTCATGTCAGACCCTATGCGCTTCATCCCTATCCTGTACGATCCAATCGTTGCTGATGCCTGCCTGGAATTCGGTCATATTTACCGCCGTCCTCGCGGTATGTATATCACCCGCCACATGAAAGGCCGTATGGCGGAAGTCCTGAAAAACTGGCCAGTCAAAGACGTCCGCTTTATCTGTGTGTCTACCGGTGGTCGTATTCTGGGCCTGGGTGATATCGGTGCGAACGGTATGGGCATCCCTATCGGTAAACTGCAGCTGTACACTGCCTGTGCTGCGGTACCACCAGACTGCCTGCTGCCGGTATTATTCGACATCGGTACCACTAACGAAAAACTGCGTAACGATCCGCTGTATCTGGGTACCCGTGAAGCGCCGGTAAGTGAAGAAGAACTGAATGAACTGACCGAAGAGTTTGTTCAGGCTGTACAGACTGTATTCCCTGGCTGCTGCATCCATTTCGAAGACTGGAAAGGCACCGATGCTATCCGCTATCTGGATCGCTACAAAGATAAAGTCCTGTGCTACAACGATGATATTCAGGGAACTGCCAGCGTCGCGTTAGCCGGTGTTTTCAGTGCCATGAATATCACAGGCGGAGACCTGAAAGAACAACGCATTCTGTTCTACGGAGCAGGTTCAGCCGGTATCGGTATCGGTAAACTGATTTGTTCAGAACTGCGCGACCTGGGTCTGTCAGAGGAAGAAGCCCGCTCCCGTGTGGCCTATATGGACATCAATGGTCTGATTGAAACTTCCCGTGACGATCTGAGCCCTGAACAACAGAAATTCGCACTGAATGCCGAACCTACCCGGGATTTGGTTAAAGTCATCAATGATTTTAAACCGACAATTCTTTTTGGTGTCAGTACCAGTGCCGGTGCCTTTACTCAGGCGGTGGTTGAAAAAATGAGTGAAATTAATGAACGTCCGATTATTTTTGCCCTGTCCAACCCAACCAGTAAAGTCGAATGTACTGCAGAACAAGCCTACACCTGGTCAAAAGGTAAAGCTCTGTTTGCTGCCGGTGTTCAGTTCCCTGAATTTGAAATGAACGGTAAAACCTTCCTGCCAGGTCAGGCCAACAACTTCTACATCTATCCTGCGATTGGCCTGGCAACTTACGCTGCCCGACCACTGCTGTTAGACGATGAGTGCTTTATTGTTGCAGCCCATGCCACCGCAAATCAGGTCACTGCTGACATGCAGAAAAAAGGCATGCTCTACCCAAGCCAGCACAACATTCTGGAAACAGAAATTACTACCGCAGTGAAAATTGCCGAATATATGTTCGACAATGGCCTGGCGCAGGCTGAACGTCCGGAAAATATCCGTAGCTGGATCGAAGAAAAACTTTATAACCCGCAGTACTAATTACTCATTCAGATTTATTTCAGGGATTGTCTTTTCGGGGCGCGAGCCGCCCCGCTTTTTTCCTTCAGGAGAAAATCATGAACTTCTTAATTTCCACTCTGCGTGAGAATCCGGATATTGCGATATATCTGACTCTGGCATTAGGGGCATGGTTCGGCACATTTACAATTAAAAAATTTAGTCTCGGCGTGGTCACCAGTACATTAATTGCCGGCCTGCTGATTGGTCAGCTGGGCCTGCATATTTCTCCGGTCATGCAATCCACGTTCTTTGATATGTTTTTATTCGCCGTCGGTTATGCCGTAGGCCCTGAATTTATCCGTGCATTAAAAAGCGACGGATTACCTCAGGTTATTTTCACCGTTATTATTTGCTTAACCGGCCTGGGAACCGCTTTCGCCCTGGGTAAAATCTTCCATTACGACACTGCATTGACCGCCGGGCTGTTATCCGGGGGATATACTAACTCCACCGTGCTGGGCGTCGCCTCCAGCGTGATGTCTCAGAATGCTGCCGCGGCCGCCGCATTACTCCCTGTCGCCTACGCCGTGACCTATCCGTTCGGTACCGCAGGTTCAGCCTGGTTCCTGGCCACTCTTGGTCCGAAACTGATGAAAATCGATCTGCCTCAGGCCTGCCGCGACTATGAAAAAACCCACGGCGGTTCGCAGGAAGTTAAAGATTCGGCCTACATCAGCCATGTTGCCCGCGCACTGAATGTCAGAAACCCTGATTTCGTAGGAAAAACTGTCGCAGAAGCCGAAGACATGCTGGGTCACAAAGTCTTTATCCGTCGTATCCGTATGCAACCGGAAGGCGCGGTCACTCAGTGTGAAGCCGATACCCTCCTGACTGAAGGTGCGGAGATTATTGCCTCCGGTCGTCTGGAAGATATCGTTGCCAGCCAGTCATTAATCGGACCGGAAAGTGCCGACGTTAACTTACTGAACTTTGCCACCGAAAAAGTGGATATCGTCCTGAGTAAAGCCGCCACCCGAGGCAGAACGCTGGGCGACCTGGTCTACAGCGAATTTAATCGCCCGGGCCACGGTATCTTCCTGTTATCCATGAGCCGTGCGGATGAAACGCTGCCGCTGGATATGGACAGACCGTTGAAAACAGGTGATGTCCTGACCGTCAAAGGTGAAGGTAAAGATGTGGCAGCTCTGGCGGTGAAAACCGGCTATGCTGACCGTAACAGCAACAGTTCAGATTTAATGTTTATGTGTGCCGGGATTGCCATTGGTTGCCTGGTAGGGGCTATCACCATTCATGTCGGTGGTATTCCTCTGAGCCTGGGAACCAATGTCGGTGCCATTGTTGCCGGGGTGATTTGTGGTTATATCCGTTCAGTCAAACGGACCTTCGGTAAAATCGCGAACCCGGCTATCTGGTTGTTAAACAATCTGGGCCTGAACGGATTTATTGCCATTGTCGGTATTAATGCCGCTTCCGGCTTTATCGGCGGACTGAAACATTACGGACTCCCCTTATTTATCTGTGGGATTATTGTTACAATGGTTCCACTGATTGTAGGGCTGTTATTAGGACGCTACGTGTTCCGTTTCCATCCGGGGATCCTGTTCGGTGTCTGTGCCGGTGCACGTTCAACCACAGCGGCATTAGGGGCAATTCAGGATGCAGCGAAAAGCTCCGTACCCGCTATCGGATATACCGTCGGATACGCCGTATCGCGTCTGGTGATGGCGGTACTGACTATTGTATTGATCAATATTTACTGACAGCTATCCGGGACGTCTGAAACACTCCTCAGTTCCCGACCGCCGGTCTCTGCCCGGCGGTCGGATCCGGCAAAAAAATAAAAGATGCAGGACAAGAGGTCATGGTTCAGGAAGAAAACAACACATCGCAAGGTAATAGTTTTTTTAATTTCTCTCGTAAAAGTCTGCTACTGGCAGTTTGTCTTATCTTCTTTGTTTTAGCCGCCAATCTGCTCAGCTATCATTACCTCGTTCCCCGGTTACTGGGTCAGGCTCAATCCGATATTCACCGCAGTCTTCAGCGGAAAATTAATACCTTTGAACGTAATCTCGATAAATACCGTTATTTGCCACTGACACTGGCCATGGACAGTGACCTGCAAAATTATCTGCTGTCTCCGCAGAATTACCCCTATGAAAATATCAGCCAGAAACTCAAAAATATCAGTCATGCGATTGGTGCTGACCAGGTTTTTCTTGCCTCTCAGTCAGGGATCATCGTCGCGTCGGAACAGACGTCCGGCCCGAATGCGTTGCGGGGTCATGATATTACTTTCCGTCCCTACTTCAGCCAGGCGGTTACCGGGCAGGTGATGGCCTTTTATGCCGTCGGGACCACACAAAATATGCCGGGATATTATCTTTCTACCCGCATGTCAGTCGCGGGGAAAAATATCGGACTACTGGCATTAAAAATTAATATGGATCATCTGTTTATTCCGGATGCTCCTCTCAGCGAGCCACTTGCGCTTTCTGATGCCGCAGGAATTATTATCTCCTCCAATATTCCGGGCTGGAAATATCACACCTTTTCCGAAACCGGTGCCGACTCTCTGCGGGCCGTGGAAAATACCCGCCAGTTCGGGGGATATAAAATCACGCCTTTGCCGGATATCCGCGTGAGCATCTGCGGAGACGATCTCCGGTTAATGTCTGTCCGCGGTGAGACCTTTATCACCGCCCGTGCTGATATTCCCGGAACGTCCATGTACTTAACCGGAATGGCTTCAGCCTCGCCGGTCTTCCGCAATGTCTGGCTGCGTATTGCGTTACTGGACAGTATTCTGACCTCAATTATTTTCTTTGGGTATCTGGTCAGTCAACGGATGAAATTGGTGAGGAAAATTGCCGAGAATAATGACGCTATCCGCAATGCCTACGGTCAGTTAGAAGTCCTGGTCGCCGAAAGAAGCCGCGAACTGCAGAATAAAAATATTGAGCTGGAGAAAGAAATCAGCGAGCGGCTCGGGTTTGAAGAACGGGAACGAAACCTGCAGAAAGAGCTGATCCGTACCGAGAAACTGGCGGTCATTGGCCAGTTATCTGCAGGCCTGGCCCATGAGATTAATCAGCCTCTGGCCGCTATCCGGGCCTATTCAGAGAATACGATCATTTTCCTGCAACGCGGAAATTTGCAAGCAACACAGGATAACCTGCTGCGGATTACTGCTCTGGTAGAGCGCATCGGCTCGCTGACCGGCCAGTTACGCTCCTTCGCCCGCCCTTCAGATGAGAGTGTCAGCCAGGTCCGGCTGAGCCGGTGTATCGACAATGTCCTGATGCTGCTGAAGCACCGGCTGGAGAAAAAACATATCGTCATCCATAAGGATGTTCAGTCGACCGGGATTTACGCGGAATGTAACGGGCTGCGGCTGGAACAGGTATTGATTAACCTGCTGGCGAATGCCATTGATGTGCTGGATAATCGCGAATCTCCGGTCATCAGTGTTCGTCTGTTTCGTTTCTTTTCCGAAGCCATTATTGAAGTGACCGATAACGGCCCGGGCCTTTCTGATGACATTATCGATCATATCTTCGAGCCCTTCTTTACCACCAAAACAACCACCGGGCTCGGGCTGGGATTAGCCATTTCGGCAGATATTATCAAAGGTTTCAACGGTAGTCTGAGTGCTGACAACCTGAGTCAGGGCGGAGCACGTTTCACTATCAGACTACAATTAAGTCCTGAACAGCAGGAGGATCTCATTGGCTGACTATGACGTATTAATTATTGAAGATGATGAGTCTGTCCGTACCAGTTGTATTCAGTCTCTGGAGATTGAAGGCATCACTGCCAGTGGTGCCGGCTCGGTAGAAGAAGCCAAAAAGATGCTTCCGCCCGCGTTTACCGGCGTCATCATCACCGACCTGCGCCTGCCCGGACTGAGCGGCATGGATTTCCTGCAACAGATGCAGGCCAGCGACCCTGCCATCCCGATTATCATGATCACCGGGCATGGCGATATTCTGACCGCGGTAGAGGCCATGCGCAGTGGCGCTTATGACTTCTTACCGAAACCCTTTTCTCCCCAGGTGCTGATCCAGCAGGTCAGACGTGCGCTGGAGAAGCGTAAGCTGACGCTGGAAGTGGCTCAATTACGTCAGCAACTGGCGCATGTCAGTGACCTGGACAGCCGCTTTATCGGCCATGCCCAGCCCATGTGTGAACTGCGGGAAATGGTCAGAAACATCGCTTCCACCCCGGCCAATGTCATGATCCATGGTGAAACCGGCACAGGAAAAGAATTACTCGCCCGCTGTATTCATGACCTGAGCGGCAGGCCGGGTAATTTCGTGGCTCTCAACTGTGGTGGCCTGCCGGAGACCCTGTTTGACAGCGAGATTTTTGGTCACGAGCGCGGGGCCTTTTCCGGAGCCACCCAGAAGCGTATCGGTAAAATTGAATATGCCCAGGGGGGAACGCTGTTCCTCGATGAAATCGAAAGTATGCCGATGGCGATGCAGATCAAACTGCTGCGTGTCCTGCAGGAGCGGCAGATTGAGCGACTGGGTGCCAATCAGTCCATTCCCGTGGATATCCGGGTGATCAGCGCGACAAAAGCCGACCTCGGCGTACTGGCTGAGCAGGGGGAATTCCGTGCTGACCTGAATTTCCGCCTGAATGTCATTGAGCTGCCCATCCCGCCATTACGTGAGCGTCGGGAAGATATTCCGCTGTTATTTAAGTATTTTTCCGGGGTTGCGGCCACCACCTTCGGACGGGAGATCCCGGAAATTGATACCGTCAAAATGCAGAATTACCTGACCTGGCCATGGCCCGGTAATGTACGTGAACTGCGTAACGAAGCGGAACGCTGCGTGCTGGGGATGACCGGGGAAGCCGGGCGTCATGGTTCTGACCATGTACTGAGCCTGCCACAGATGGTTGAACACTTTGAAAAGGATTTGATCATCTCCGAGCTCAGTAAGCATCACGGTAATATCTCGCAGGCTGCCGAGGCGCTGGGCATCGCCAAAAGTACACTGTTTGATAAAGTGAAAAAGTACGCCCTGCAATAAGCCGGGCGGGCCCCGCCATCTGTCTCGCGGGGCCCGCGACCCTCACTCCGCCGGGGGCCTGCCGGGATCAGAAATGATAGTTAACACCGACCTGCCAGGTACGATCACGGCCTATCCAGCAATAGCTGCTGCTGTAACAGGTATAGGTCATCTTATTGGTCAGGTTCTGCGCACCGGCTTTCACGGTCAGACCTTTCAGCGATGAGCTCAGCACGCCCATGTCATAACTGACAGCCACATCATACTGCGTATTTCCTCCCAGGGCGGGCAGGGAATTGTCTGCGGTTATCTCGCTCTTACCGAAGTAACGCGCTCCGGCCCCCAGCATTAAGCCGTTCAGTGTTCCATGGGTGAAAGTGTAATCTCCCCACAGGTTAACGCTGTTTTCCGGCACCTGAGTCACCCGCTTGCCCTGATAAAGCGCGTCTTTCGTATTCACGGCATGGGTATAGGCATAATTCGCAATGATATTCACATTATCCAGCGGACGGCTGACCAGGCTCACCTCAGCCCCCTTCGACTGCACTTCACCGGTCTGGCGGTAGTTCAGTAATCCGGCGGCAGTGTAGGTATAGTCCGTGGTCAGAACATTTTTCTCTCTGATAGAGAAAACGGACGCCGTGACGGTGGTGGCGTAGTCAGGTAATAAATATTTTACCCCGCCTTCCAGTTGTTTACTGGTCGTCGCTTTCGCCTGGCTGGCGGTCAGCGTTCCCTGCGGAGATACCGGCAGGAAGCCTTCAGAATAACTGAGGTAAGGCGCGATACCGTTGCGGAACTGATACAACGCGCCCAGGCGTTTGCTCACTTTATGCTGATCGATAGCCTGCTGACTGCCGGCGTTCAGATAGTCGGTGGTGGCGGACTGGTAATCGTCATAGCGCAGACTCGCCATCAGATTCAGCGCACCATATTCCACCTGGTCCTGCAGATAATAGCCGCGCTGGTTGAAACTCAGCCGGTCATTAGTGGCAGTATACAGCCCCAGGTTATCGCTGGTCACCTGGCTGTAGTCGGGGCTGAGCATATCGATGCCCGGGTAGGCGGTCCCATACCGGTAGGTCATATGCGAGCTAAGGTGCTGGTAGTCAAACCCTGCCAGAAGATGGTGCTGCCACTCCCCCAGACGGACGGTCCGGGTCAGCTGGTTATCGATATTGATGCTTTTCAGCCCTTCGTCAGTCGTGTAACCAAAGCGGGAAAGCTGAGTATCACTGCTGCCGGTGCCGGTGGCATAAATACTTTGCTGATGGGTGTCCACGCTGAAATAGCGGGCTTTCTGCACCACGCCCCAGCCACTGTCGAACTGATGTTCAAAACTGTAACCCAGCATCCCTTCACGCTGCCTGAAACCATTCCAGCGGTCACCGGCATAAGCCCGGCGCGAGGCATAGCCACTGCGTAAATAGGCTAGTGGCAGCGGGTTGGAAGGTGTCAGACTGGGCTGATCCTGATATAAGGCATCCAGTGTCAGGCGGGTATGATCATCCGGTTGCCAGCTGACCGACGGCGCTATCAGATAGCTTTCATGTTTCGTGGTCACGGCCTGGTCATTCCCTTCACTGCCTTTAGCGATCAGGCGATAATCCCAGTCGCTGTCAGCAATCGGACCGGTGGAGTCGATATACCCTTCTTTCAGGCCGCGGTTCCCGGTGGTGAAGCCAACGTCAGTACTTTGTACTGACTGAGGCTTTTTACCCTGGATATTCACCAGCCCGCCGGGTGAAGCATTACCATACAGCACCGACGAAGGTCCTTTCAGGATATCGACCTTATCAATCAGGATCGGGTCAATGGAGGCTTTGGTATTCCCGGTGACGTTATAGGGCAATTCCAGCCCGTCATAATATTCATGCTCAGCATCAAAACCACGGATTTTATATTCGCTCATATACGTGGTCGCCCCGCGTAACTCCGTCGAAACACCGGCATCGTAACGCAGGATTTCGTTCAGCGAATTCGCATGACGCAGAGCAATTTCCTGCTGGCTGATCGAATCAATCGTTTGTGGCGTACGGCTCTCCGGAACCGCCGATTTGGTCGCACTGTTCACATAAGGTGCGACAGCATTGTGTGGATCCTGTCCTCCGCTGGCCGTCACCACCAGAGTGTCTGTCGCCGCCGCACACCACGAGGGCGATAATGCTAATGCAGAGCTGACTGCCAGCCCGCATAAACGTAACCGGAAATGTGTTGCCGTAATCTGCCTTGCCATAAAGCGTCTCAACCTTTTTTTTATTGACTGTTCGCGCGCTATTATTGCGGTATTCATGACGTCAGCCGCTATGCCTGGTGACGGTTTATGTATGGCAAACGACAAAACTGGCGGGTTTAAGGCATTTTTCAGGCTCTGAAAGAGAGATCGCTGCTCAGGCCGCTGGGGGCAATCCCGTAACGACGCCGGAACGCGGTCGCAAAGTTGGTGGCATGCTGATAACCGGACATCCACGCCGCCTGCTGCACACTGTATCCCTGCAACAGATAACGACGGGCCAGCGCCAGTCTGCAGTCCCGCAGATAATTAAACACTGACTCACCATAAGCCTGACGGAACTTCGTTCGCAGACTACTGCTGCTCATCGCCGCCGTTTTTGCCAGTGAATCCAGCGTATGGTTTTGTTCCGGACTGGACTCCAGTAACTGACGCACAGCCTCCAGCCGGTAATGGCCGTCAGGTAATGCCGGAATACGCGGCACGCCGTTCCTGATCTGCTGATCCATCGTAAGGCCCAGTAGCTGAAGCATCAGTCCCTCCAGCATCAGTTCACGGGCAATGGCCGGTGTCTGCCGGCTGATAGCAAAACGCATGCTGATCATCATATGGTCCGGCATCGTCCAGACGGCACAGGGCGAGGTATGCTTTCTCCAGCTTTCCGGCAGTGTGACCCGCGACGGGTTCACAGAAAACTGAGAAGGATTAATGCCCAGTGAGACAGTGACCAGCCGCTGATCTTTCTGGTGACTGGCGTGAAGAATGCCTTGTTTCCCCAGCCTGGTACTTAAGACTGTTCCTGCCGTAATCTTTAAGGGGCGGCCGTTGAGGCGTAAATCCACACAGCCTTCTAATACCACCAGCAAAAACAGTGGCGAATGCCCGGCGGAGGTTGACTCATAAGGCCGGAGAATGTGTAAGTCAGAGTGAGTGACGTTCAGGCCGGACGCCAGTTGCCACTCTTCTACCTTTCCGCGCACCACAGCCGTCTGTTCATCCGTTGCCGGAAAACGGTAATCAATCGCGTACCGGTGACCAAATTCGAGAAAATCCGCCACAGAGAATGACTGTTCACCGGGTTCAGAAAGTATGTGATCCATAGGTATTAAGGGGTCGGCCAGGGCAGGACGTTTCTGCAATTTAGGGACAAGGGAACATAGTAGCACTGAGGCCGGCAAACAGTAAATCAAATGATAAGCATTTGCATTTATAGCAAATAAGGACGAGGTCGACGCAGGAAAGGACTGGCCGGGGCGGTATTGAACCGCCCCGGCGACAGGTTTAATTATGCAAATGACGACTGCACAAGCGTACGATTAACGCGGCTATCGCGGCCACGATGGACACCACGACCACGCCGTTCCAGCCATCGTGAGTCAGTGCCAGGCTTCCCAGTGCAGAACCTGCGGCCATACCAATAAACACCACAGTAAACAGCAGAGCATTCAGGCGGCTTCGGGCTTCAGGCACCAGCCGGAAGACCAGCGTCTGGTGAGCCACCAGCGAGGCCTGGATCCCCAGGTCAAAGATCACCGCACTCAGGATAACCAGGCCCAGTTGTCCGTGAGCCGGCAGAAACGGCATCAGTAGCATGATAGCGAAAGCCACAATCACCAGACCTGCCCCCAACTGTGTGACCCGGGCCGGACCCATTTTATCGGCCATCCCTCCTGCCAGTGGTGCAGCTAAAGCCCCGGCGGCACCGGCCAGCCCGAATGCCCCGGCAACCGCACTGTCCAGATGAAAATCCTGATACAGCATCAGCGCCAGCGTTGACCAGAAGGCACTGAAGGCCACCGATAACAGGCCCTGAGCAATGGCGGCCCGGCGCAAAGTAGTATGCTCATGCCACAGGTGCCACAGCGAACGCATCAGTGTTGTCCACGGCACCGGCGCCGCCGGCCGGAACGCCGGCAGTCTCCGCCACAATGCCAGGGTGATCAGTAAGACCGAAAACGCTGCCAGGAAATACAGACTGCGCCAGCCCAGGTACTCACCAATCACCCCGCTGACCACCCGTGACAATAATATGCCGGTCAGTAGTCCGGTCATTACCGTTCCCACCGTTTTTCCGCGACTCTGTTCCGGGGCCAGAGCCGCCGATGCCGGAACAATATCCTGTGCGACTGTGGCGGCCAGGCCGGTCAGCAGACTGGCAACCAGCAATAAATTCAGCCCGGGGGCTATTCCGCACAGCACTAATGCCAGTACCAGCATCAGGCCTTTCAGGGCGATCAGTTTGCGGCGATCAAACCGATCGCCCAGCGGTGTCAGTAACAGGATCCCCAGGGCATATCCTATCTGGGTCAGCATCGGGATCAGACCTGACTGAGCTGTAGTGGCGTTAAACTGCTTCCCCATAATCCCCAGCAGGGGCTGACTGTAATAAATGGCAGCAACGCTCAACCCTGCACCGGTGGCCAGGGTAAACAGCAGCGGTGCTGATAATTTCTGTTCGTTCATGGTCTGCTCAATTGCTGACATGATAGTTTCTCCGTCTCTGAGTTGCGCTCAGTAGACCTGAAACAGGTAATACATGGTAGACGTAAATAAAGAAGAACTGTTATACCTGTAGCGTATGAAAATAATCCCCGCGGGAAGCATCGACCGCATTGAACTGATGCAAACCTTTATCCGGATCGTTGAAAGTGGCAGTCTGTCGGCCACGGCACGGCAGCTAGGTGTCAGCCAGCCGACCATCAGCCGGCGACTTCAGGCCCTGGAAAACATGCTTGGCCAGAAACTGATCCTGCGAACCACTCATGCCCTGAAATTAACGGATGACGGGGAGCGTTGCTATCGCCATGCCGGACAACTGGTCGGTAACTGGCATGCCCTGGAAGATGATCTGACCCAGACCCGCGATGAACCGGTCGGTACCTTACGGGTACGCGCTCCGCATGCTTTCGGTCAGGATCAACTGATCGGGCCACTGGTGCGCTGGCTGAAGCACTCCCCGGAGCTGAATATCGAGTGGATGCTGAATGACCGGACACCGGATTTCGTCGCCGAAAACATCGATTGTGCTATTCAGGTAGGCGCGCTCAGTGATCCGGGACTGGTGGCGATACAGATTGCCGAAGTTCCGCGACGTATCGTTGCGACTCCGGACCTGTTAGCCCTTGCTCCGGAACTAAAGACGCTTCCCGAACTGGCAGCCCTTCCCTGGCTGTCGCTCAGTACTTTCTATCGCACCGAGGTCACACTGAAGAATGTACATACCGGTATCAGCCAGACCATCACTATTCATCCCCGTCTGAGCAGTGACAGTATCTTCGCCATACATAAAGCAGCACTTTCAGGGTTGGGCGTCGGGCTGATTTCCTCCTGGGTGACAGAAGATGATCTGGCCGCTGGCCGCCTGCAGGAACCGCTGCCTGAATGGCAGGCCACAGCATTACCGGTCTGGCTGACCTATCCGTGGGCCAGCTATTATCCGGCCAGGATGCGCCATTTTCTTGCCATGATCAAACAGGTGATGCCGACCCTCACCGGTATCCGTCCTGCGGCAACTGACTCGTCTGTCCGGAAAAACTAACAGAGCACTCTTCGTTCACCGGCACCGGCCTCCCCGGGATATTTGTCCGTATGGTGAGGTCACATGGGGCCATCGGCATCCCCCCGGGAAAACCCGCCGGAGCCACATTTTTTCTTCGTAACCCTCTAAAATCCCATCTCTTTTATTTCATTCTCTCGCCGGACCTGTGGCCGGTGTATAACCCCTTCCCATGCAAACCCTTCTGTCGGATGTACCCCGCCATTTCATGATTACCTGATGAAAATAAGTGAGATCATTATTTGAAAGGTTACATTAAATGAACTAATAATTAACATAACATTAACCTGAAAGACATTTCTTTACCAAAGGCAGAAAGTCTTCTGCGTATCGGGGATGTACTAATGAAAAAAGTACCATTATTTGTCAGGATAATGGCGGTTATCCTGTTCCTCTGTGCCCTTCCGCTCATTTTTGGCGGCGGTTATTTAATCTCTCTGTCCGGGTCCTGGTACTATCTGCTCGCCGGGATTGTGCTGCTGATATCCTCTGTACTGCTGTTTAAAGGCAGGCGCTCAGGGATCGGGCTGTTTTTTGTGCTGTATGTGGCTTCAGTGTTATGGACACTGTACGAAAGTGGCAGCGATTACTGGGGCTGGGTACCGCGACTGTCTTTACTGACCGTACTCGGGTTTTTATTGTCTCTGGCCCTCCCGTCGCTAAATGGTGGCCGTAAAAAAGGCTTGAGCCGTGGTCTGACGGGGCTGTTCGTGGTTATTTTCGTCGCGGCCTTTGGCATGGCTTTCGTGCCGTTTCACACCTATCGTTCTTCGGCACCCCCGCCGGATTCGCCTCTGGCTCGTCAGGATAATCCTCCGACGGTCACTCAGCCTGACAGCGACTGGACCTATTACGGCCGGGATACTCATGCCACACGTTTTTCTCCGCTGAGTCAGATCAACACCAGTAATGTCAGCCAACTGAAACGGGTATGGACTTACCGCACCGGTGACCTGCCACAACCCGGTCAGGTCAACAAATGGGCCGCAGAAAATACCCCGATCAAGGTCGGCAATGCCGTTTATGTGTGTTCAGCGCGCAATAATATTATCAAGCTGGATGCCGCCACCGGGAAACAAATCTGGAAGCATGACAGTGGCGTCAAATATGAAAGTATTCCGTATACCGCGGCCTGCAAAAGTCTGACCTGGTATACCTCTCATGTGGTTCCGGAAGGCCAGGCATGCCATAACCGCCTGATCGTCGGTACCCTTGATGAACGTCTGATTGCAGTGGATGCCCGGACCGGCGAGTCATGTCAGCAGTTTGGTGATCACGGCCAGACTAACCTGTTAACCGGCCTGGGGCATACTGTGCCCGGGTTCGTCGCCGTTACGGCACCGGTACCCATCGTCGATGGTGTGATTATTGTGAACCACGAAGTGCTGGACGGGCAGCGTCGCTGGGCCCCTTCCGGGGTGATCCGGGGATATGATGCAGAAACCGGTAAGTTCAAATGGGCATGGGATGTCAATAACCCGGGAGTGCACAGCGAACCGACAGGTGATCACTATTACAGCCGCGGCACCCCGAACTCCTGGGCCGCCATGACCGGTGACGATAAACTGGGTCTGGTCTATGTCCCTACCGGTAACTCCGCCGCCGATTACTACAGTGCGCTGCGTTCACCGAACGAGAACCGTGTGTCTTCTGCTATCGTGGCGCTGGACGTTAAAACAGGTGCTGAGAAATGGGTATTCCAGACCGTACACAAAGATGTCTGGGACTACGATATCGGTTCACAACCCACCCTGTTTGACTTCCCTGGCACAAAGGGTCAGAGCATTCCCGCCATGATCGTGCCGACCAAACGGGGACAGACATTTATCCTCAACCGGGCCACCGGTCAGCCGTTAAGTAAAACGGAAGAAAAACCGGCACCTGCCGGAGTGATCCCGGGCGACCCGCGCAGTCCGACGCAACCCTGGTCTGTGGATATGCCTCGCCTGGGGATGAAACCGCTGACCGAAGCCAAAATGTGGGGGATATCGCTGTTTGATCAGCTGGCCTGCCGGATTAAATTCAGACAAGCCAATTATGTCGGTGAATTTACCCCGCCGTCGATCACCAAACCCTGGATTGAATATCCCGGTTATAACGGCGGCAGCGATTGGGGCAGTGTGGCCTATGATCCGCAGACCGGTTTACTTATCGCAAACTGGAACAATACCCCGATGTATGACCAGCTGGTCAGCAGGAAAGAAGCCGACAAACAGGGGCTGATTTCTATCGATTCACCGGCCTATAAGCCTGGTGGCGGGGGTGCGGAGGGTAACGGCGCGATGGCGGATACACCTTACGGGATTAATGTCTCCCCGTTCTTCGCACCGCTGACCGGCATGCTGTGCAACGAACCCCCTTATGGCATGATCACCGCGATCAATATGCATACACAGAAGGTGCTCTGGCAGCACCCGCTGGGCAGTGCTGAGAAGAACGGTCCGTTTGGTCTGCCTACCGAATTACCGATCAACATCGGTACACCGAATAATGGCGGTCCTGTCATTACGGCAGGCGGACTGACCTTTGTGGCGGCCACCACCGATAACAAGATCCGGGCTTACGACAGTAACACCGGTAAAGAAGTCTGGAGCGATACGTTACCTGCCGGAGGCCAGGCCACACCGATGACTTATTCTGTGGGGGGTAAACAGTATCTGGTGATTATGGCGGGCGGGCATCACTTTATGCGAACCAATGTGGGTGATTATGTGATTGCCTACGCACTGAACTGATGACCTCACGTATTACCGCCTGAAACAAAACGGCCCCGCCATTGCTGACGGGGCCGTTTTTTACCCGACAGGGAGTCAGGATCAATGTCCCCCTTTCGCCTGCCGTGACATCTTATCCAGATAGCCCATAACAAAGGCAGACAACACGAAGGTCAGATGCAGCAGGATGTACCAGAGCACTTTGCTGTTATCGATGGTTCTCATTTCCATAAAAACCCGTAACAGATGTATCGAGGAGATCGCCACAATGGAGGCGGCCACTTTATTTTTCAGCGAGCCGGAATCCATTTTCCCCAGCCAGTTCAGCTTTTCTTTATGCTCATCAATATCCAGTGCCGAAATAAAATTTTCGTACCCGGACAGCATGACCATGATCAGTAATCCGCCCACCAGGGACATATCCACCAGCGACAGCAGCAGCAGGATCAGCTCATTTTCGCTGACAGACAGAATGTGTGGCAGCACATGAAAAATCTCCTGAAAGAACTTAATGGTCAGTGCCAGTAATCCCAGAGAGAGACCAAAATAAACCGGAGCCAGTAGCCAGCGAGTGGCATACATCAGATTTTCAGTAAAACGTTCCATAACAACCCGGAAATAATGAATAATAAAATCAGTATACCTGACAGGATCTCTGCTCCGAAGCCCCGCTATCACTTTATCTGCAGTCACGGGGCCGGAGAACACCGGACGGGTCAGTCTGCGCCGACAAATCCTCCGGTCTGACGCTGCCAGAGCCGGGCGTAGACTCCACCTGCCGCCAGAAGTTGCTGATGGTTTCCTGTTTCCACAATCCTGCCATGCTCTAACACAATTAAACGGTCCATCCGTGCAATGGTCGACAGACGATGTGCAATCGCAATCACGGTTTTCCCGTCCATCAGAGACTCCAGACTTTCCTGGATAGCGGCTTCCACCTCGGAATCGAGGGCGGAAGTGGCCTCATCCATCACCAGGATAGGGGCGTTTTTCAGCAAAACCCTCGCGATAGCAATACGCTGACGCTGTCCGCCGGAGAGTTTGACGCCACGTTCACCGACGTGTGCATCCAGGCCATAACGGCCCTGGGCATCCGAGAGTTGCGGAATAAATTCTGCTGCACGGGCTCCGTGCAGCGCTGCCTCAATCTCTGCGTCGGTAGCCCCGGGGCGTCCGTAGCGTAAATTATCCCGTATCGAACGGTGCAGAAGCGAGGTATCCTGGGTGATCATCCCTATCTGGCTACGCAGACTTTCCTGAGTGACATCGGCAATATTTTGCCCGTCGATAGATATCGCACCGTCATTCAGGTCATACATTCTTAGCAGCAAATTGACCAGCGTTGACTTACCGGCACCTGAAGCCCCTATCAGACCGATTTTCTCCCCGGGCCGTAGCGTCAGATCGATATCCGAGAGGATCGGCCGGCCATGCCCATAGCGAAAAGAAACATGGTCGAAACGGATCTCTCCCCGGGTGACGGCCAGCGCCGGAGCGCCGGGTTTGTCCTGCACACTCAGCGGCTGAGAAATCGTCGCCATCCCATCCTGCACCATACCAATGTTGGCAAAAATACCGTTCACCACCCACATGATCCAGCCGGACATATTGACCAGGCGGATCACCAGCCCTGTCGCCAGAGCAATGGCGCCGACGGAAATCAGCGACTGACTCCATAACCAGAGAGCCAGCCCGGTCGTGCTCACGATTAACGCGCCGTTCAGGGTCGAAAGGGTCACATCCATCGCGGTGATCATCCGTCCCGCCAACTGCGTGGTTTCCGTCTGTTCGAGGATAGCCTCACGGGCATTTTTCTGTTCTAAGTCACTGTGGGCAAAAAGTTTCAGGGTCGAGATATTGGTATATCCGTCAACAATGAAGCCCATCAGTTTCGACCGGGCCTCCGAGGACACCACGGAGCGTTGCTTGACCCGCGGGACAAAAAAGACCAGACAGGCCACATACACTACCAGCCAGAGGATCAGGGGGATCATCAGCTTCCAGTCGGCCTCGGCAAACAGCACCAGCGCGGTAATCGCATAGATGGCCACATGCCAGATAGCATCCACCAGCTGAACCGCAGAGTCACATAATGAACTGCCGGTTTGCATAATGCGCTGCGCAATGCGTCCGGCAAAGTCATTCTGGAAAAACGTCAGACTTTGTCTCAGCACATAATTATGATGTTGCCAGCGTATCAGGCTGGTCAGACGGGGATTAATCGTTTGATGGATCAGCAGATCATGCAGTGCAATAAACACCGGACGGATGATCAGCGCCACCGCCCCCATCCAGCTCAGCAGTAGCCAGTGATCCCGGAAGACCGATGCCGGATGCGCACTGTCGACTAAGTCGATGATCTTACTCAGATAGCTGAACAGAGCGACCTCGATCAACGCACCGATCAGACCAACAACCAGTAATCCGGCAAAACAGGGCCATACCTGACGAAGATAATAGGCATAAAACCGGCCAGGTGTTTTCGGCGGGGCATCAGAAGGAGGGGCCCGGAAGATATCAATCAATCGCTCAAAACGTTCAGATAACATAACAATAGTGCCCGACGCTGGTTAATGAACCGATAGCTTAGTGCAAAACCTCCTATCCTTCAGCATTCTTCAGTCATCCCTGTTCAGTCAGCGCCTCACCCTGCTGCGTTTTGCCGGCGGGCACCGTGAACGGCGTCCGGTCACAGAAAGCCTGCCGGCAATAAAAACATGCCGGCAAGGGATAACGCTTCTGCCGGCCTCCGGTGATAGCGACGGGGTGTGCCCCGTTCCGGAAAAATTAACTGATGGCGGTCACCAGCGCAAAGCCGGCAAAGGTCATCAGCAATGTACCGAACAGATGCAGACAAGCGCTGGTCATTGCCCAAAGGTATTTTCCGGACTGCAGCATGACCATTAATTCTGCCGAAAAAGTCGAGAATGTGGTCAGCCCTCCGCACAGTCCGGTGGTTATTAAGAGTTTCCAGGCAGGGTCAAGCTGCGGATGCCGGGCAAACCAGGCCAGCGCTCCTCCGATAATCAATCCGCCCGCCAGATTGACCAGCAGGGTGCCGAGCGGTAAGCCGGTAAATAAAGGATTAAACCGGAGTGAACACCACCAGCGTAATAAGCAGCCAGCGCCGCCACCGATTAATACAGCCATGAAAGACTTCAACATATCAGATTCCTGAATATCATCACGCCGGAGAGAAAGGGGACAGGAAGCAGATACCTGACACACCAAAACCCCGGCAAGCGGGTTAAGTATTATGTCAGGCGTCATCAGCCATTCCATGAAACGGACTGGCGGTTGGTTGAGGTGGAACACCATCACCCCGTAACAACAGACTGCTGATCACCCGGGGAAGAACCCCCGGACCGTCGTTACATCAACAAGAATACCCCGGGAGGGATACTCAGACAAGACACGGGAGAACGATCCGCAAGATCACTCGCCCGCGATGTTTCAGTTCAGTAACCCTAAATGTTCGATCAGGATCGTGCATCCTATCCCTACCAGCACGACGCCTCCGAGGACTTCGGCCCATTTACCCAGTATCGGGCCAATAAAACGACCGACCATCACTCCCGTCGTTGCCATGATCGTCGTTGCTCCCCCGATAGCCAGCGCCGTCACCAGGATATTAACCTGTAAGAAAGCCAGACCAACGCCTACCGCCAGCGCATCCAGGCTGGTGGCGACGGCCGTCATCGCTAAGACCAGAAAACCATGCCGCTCCGGCGCAGTACACTCTTCCGCCGGACTATGACGTAAACCGCCAATGATCATCCTGCCGCCAAGAATAGCCAGCAGAATAAAAGCCACCCAGTGATCCCAGGCCATGACATACTTACTGGCTGTCAGACCAATACCCCAGCCAATCAATGGCGTCAGCATTTCCACGCCACCAAAAATAACTCCGGTACGTAAGGCTTCTTTAATACCTGGTTTTTTTAAGGTTGCACCTTTCCCGAGGGCGGCTGCAAAAGCATCCATTGACATGCCAAAGGCAAGAATAATTGTTGTTATGACATCCATCAGGTTTCATCGCTCAGACTTGTCTCTCAGGACAATAAAGGGGGGCACGTTATTTCTGCTGCCATTCCGAATATGACGCAGTCTACCACGAAGCCATGAATTAAAAAAGACAATAAAATCATGGCGTTAGTTATAGCCAAGGCTATATCTCTTAACCCGGGCTAACTTTGCGCTAAGCTAATGGAAAATAAGGAACTCAGTACCGTATGGCAGTGCATGACACGGGAAACAGCGAGTGTCACAGGAACAGACCGCCCGCATCCGATTCAGCAGTTCTGCTTCCGGCCGCTTTGACCGGGAGATTGAAAGGCAGGGAGAATTCCCTGAGAATAGTGAATACTTCATTTTTCCGGATCACCTGCATCATGAAAAATCCGCTTGAAACATTACTGATCCCGGGCGGGATCTTATTACTCGGTTTCCTGTCTGCACTGTTATTGCCGGCACCCGCCTTCGGGATTGATCTCGCCAGAAAAATGATGTCCTTATTTCATATAATGGATTTAAATCAGCTGTATACCATCGTATTTTTTCTGTGGTTTCTTTTTCTGGGTGCCGTTGAATATTTTATTCTGCGCTTTTTATGGCGTCGCATTAATCCGCAGTAAACCGCTCACCGGCCCCCCGGCGTCGCCCCGTGCGCCCGGCGAAGGCTGTCGGCCGGGGGGAACCGCAGAAACGGGCCGGATAAGGCAACCTCTGTTACCTGTAATGTATTTCAGAACACCTGCCGCAGCCCCTTTCCGCAAGCCAGGTCATTGCAGGAAAACATGCCCCGGAATATGACCACACTACCTGCCTGCTTATCTCTGTAATTAGCTGTCATCACCGGACTTTTTACTAAAATGACGGGGGTAAACAACTGTTTAATTCCGGGAAATAAATGTTATATTCAAAGGTAAAATATATAACGCGGCATTAACTCATACTTTTTTCTGTTTTGAGATTGCCGGATAACTTTTGGTCTTTCAGATAGGTGATAATCACCTGACCTGAAACCCATTATTTGCCCGTAAGCCTGTCAGTGGTCAATGCCGGACAGAAGAGGAGATGTGGCCTCATGTGTAGATCAACAATGAACCTTTCTCTTGCGATGAGTAGTATCGCAACGACAGAGCAAAAGGTTCAGCAGGGAAAAGACGTCGATGTACTTTTGATCGGCGCTGGTGTGATGAGTGCCACACTGGGAACTTTCCTTCAGGAGCTGGAACCCGAATGGACGCTGGAAATGGTGGAGCGTCTTTCCGGCGTGGCTGAAGAGTCATCCAACGGCTGGAATAACGCCGGAACCGGTCATTCCGCACTGGCAGAACTGAATTATACCCCGCAGAAAGCCGATGGCTCTGTTGATATCAGTAAAGCGGTCGCCATCAATGAATCTTTTCAGATTTCACGCCAGTTCTGGGCTTCTCAGGTTGAGCTCGGCCGACTGAATAATCCGGCATCCTTTATTAATACCACTCCCCACATGAGCTTTGTCTGGGGCGAGCAGAATGTCCGCTTTCTTCGCCAGCGTATTGATGCGCTGAAGAACAGTTCCCTGTTCCGTGGCATGGAATATTCTGAAGACCCGCAACAAATTGCCCGCTGGGTTCCTCTGCTAATGGAAGGACGTCAGCCAGGTACACCGATTGCCGCGACCCGTACCGAAATCGGTACCGATGTGAATTTCGGCGAAATTACCCGTCAGCTGATCCACGCCCTGCAGCAGAATGATAATTTCACGCTAAGAACCCGTCAGGAAGTCCGTGATCTCAAACGACGGAGTGACGGACGCTGGCAGGTGACGCTGCACTGTCTGACCACCAACACCTCAAGACAGCTGATTGCCGGGCACGTCTTTATCGGTGCCGGCGGTGCTGCGCTACCTTTACTGCAAAAAAGCGGGATCCCCGAAGCCCGTCGTTATGCAGGGTTCCCGGTAGGCGGTTCTTTTCTCGTGACTGAGAACCCGGAACTGGTCAGACAGCATCTGGCAAAAGTGTACGGTAAAGCCAGTGTCGGTGCGCCTCCGATGTCGGTGCCTCACGTTGATACCCGTATGCTGGACGGTAAACAGGTGCTGCTATTTGGTCCGTTCGCGACGTTCTCGACCAAATTCCTCAAACAAGGGTCGTTGCTGGATATGTTTGGCTCCATGACCCCTGCCAATCTCCTGCCAATGATGCAGGTAGGCGGTAAGAACCTGAACCTTATCAAGTATCTGATTGGCCAGGTGCTGCAGAATGATAATGACCGTCTGAAAGCATTGCGGGAATATGTTCCCAACGCAAAAGCTGAAGACTGGCGCCTGGTGGTTGCCGGTCAGCGGGTACAAATTATCGAAAATGATCCGAAACAGGGCGGTGTTTTGCGTCTGGGAACAGAGATTGTGACGTCACAGGATGGTACGGTTTCAGCCCTGCTGGGCGCTTCGCCTGGCGCATCCACCGCTGCCAAAATCATGCTGGATCTGATGAAAAAAGTGTTCCCGGCACAGATGGAAACAGAGATATGGCAGCAGAAAATACGCCAGATGATCCCATCGTACGGTACTTCTCTGGAAGGCGATATCGAAGCCACTGAACGCGTACTCTCCTCCACCAGCCGTATTCTGGGGCTCAATTACTCCGCACCTGCCGGTTCTGCTGCAGAAGCAGAGGCTCCGGCCATTCCGGCGGCTAACGATGAGGGTCATACCACGGCAGATGTCGTGGGAAAGTGACTGAGTAGTGCTGTCTCACTTTCGACCTGTCAGCGGAAGTGAGGCAGTCAGCGCTTGCCTCTCTGAGCGTTAATTCACGGGGTTACCACCTGGCAGTGTTCTGCGGTAAAGGTAACCCTGTCATTCTTCTTTTCGCTCCCTGACCCGGTTCAATACGGTTAACGGCCTCTGGCTATCACATCTGTAACGCACCGATACCGGTCTTTCTTCGACGTCGGGGTGACGACTCACGGCAGCACGGGATCAATGTTCTCCGCCTGACGACCTGCTGCATTCTTTTCTGACAGTTCCGTTAACTCCATCTGTGGCATCTGCTTCATTCGCTTCGGTGATCCGGATAACCTTCTCTGATGACGGATAAAACAGAACCTTTCACGGCACAAGAGCTGGCACACTATTCTCCCGTCTATTAATTAAGGAAATAGCCATGAGCCGCCAGGTTGCATTTAGTCAGGTCGATGTTTTCAGCACCCTTCCGTTTCAGGGAAATCCGCTGGCGGTTGTTTTTGATGGCGGGGGACTGACTGACCGGCAGATGCTGGATATCACCCGCTGGATGAATCTGTCCGAAACCACCTTTGTCGTCCCCGCGAAGCAGCCCGGTGCGGATTATCATGTCAGAATTTTTACACCCGACGGAGAGCTCCCTTTCGCGGGCCATCCGACATTGGGTACCGCACATGCACTGCTGGAGCAGGGGCTGATTGAGGAAAAGCAGGGGAAAGTAATTCAGGAATGCGCCGCTGGGTTAATCACTGTTCGCCGTCAGAATGACCAGAATCTGGCATTCCTTGCACCGGAAACGGTGATCACCCCCTTCACTTCTCCGCTGACTGAAGCCCTGACCGGGCCGCTCACCGGAAAGCAATTGCAACCGGCCATCGGCGGCATCGGCAGCCGCTGGTTACTGCTCCCGGTTCCCGATGTCACCGGACTGCGCGCTCTGACACTGACGACTACGACTCTGGAAGCTCTGGAGCATGATGCTGGAGTCAAAGGTGTCGTTCTGTTTGCGCCCGTTAATGACGGCAGCGGTGATGATTATGAAGTCAGGGTGATATTTTCCCATAACAATACCCTGGTCGAAGACCCGGTGACGGGGAGTGCTAATGCCTGCCTGGCCTGGTACTTTGCCGGTTATGGTCAGACCCGAAATTACCGCGTCCGCCAGGGACTTTCCATCGGCCGTCACGGCTGCCTGGATATTCGTTTTGAACCGGACGGAATATGGGTCGGCGGCCATTCTTCCACGCGGATCCGCGGAAAAATCACGTTGCCGTAAGCCGGGTTTCCAGGGGATGGTCGCCGGTACAGTTCGTCGGAGAGCCAATTGCCCGCTATAATTAACCTGTTTTCTCAACTGGCTAGCAAAGGAGCGTCACTTTCATGACGGAAAAAATGCCTTCCGGCAACGAAAAAAAGCAGCAACCGGTACCGATGATTAATACCGGTAATCCTGCCGTCGATCGCTCAATTAACCGGGCTTCCAAAAGTATTAACTGGTTCAGTAATATCCCGGCGGTCGCACACTTTCTGCGGGCCATCGATCGCTTCAATGATCGCCTGGGAAGCCAGTTCGGTGCCGCCATTACCTATTTCTCTTTTTTGTCGTTAATTCCGATTCTTATGGTGTCCTTCGCCGCCGTCGGGTTTGTGCTGGCATCTAACCAGAACCTGCTTACCAGCCTGATTGATAAAATTGTGGGCAGTATCAGCGATCCCGGCCTGGCGGGCACCTTAAAAAACACGGTACAAACTGCCATTCAGCAACGTACTACGGTCGGGATCACCGGATTACTGCTGGCACTTTATTCGGGTATCAGTTGGGTAGGAAATTTGCGTGAAGCCATCCGCGCACAATCACGTGATGTCTGGGAGCGTAAATCTCATGACCAGGAGAAGATCTGGTTCAGATACGTGCGTGATTTTATTTCGCTCTCCGGCCTGATGCTGGCCTTAATTGTCTCCCTGTCATTAAACTCTATCGCCGGGTCGGCACAGACCGCCATCGTCAATGCCTTAGGGCTCGGTCATATTGACTGGCTGAGACCGGTGATGACTATTATTGCATTGCTGATTTCGGTATCTGCCAATTATCTGATTTTTCTGTGGATATTTTGGATCCTGCCGCGCCATCAGCCGCCTAAAAAAGCCCTGTTCCGTGGCACTCTGCTGGCGGCTATCGGGTTTGAGGTCATTAAATTTATTATGACTATCATGCTGCCGAAAGTCGCTTCATCTCCATCCGGCGCAGCATTCGGTTCGGTGCTGGGCCTGATGGCATTTTTCTACTTCTTTGCCAGGCTGACGCTATTTTGTGCCGCATGGATAGCCACTGCGCAATATGAAGATCATGAGACATCCTCAGAAGAGACCGTTTCAGCTGCCGGATCATCACAAAATGTAAGCGAAAATGAATCCAGCTGAAAATATTGAATCGTGAATATTTTTTCTGCAAATCAGCCAGACAAAGTCATCCGGTGACTTTTTTTAGGCTGATTTGCAGTGATATCCTCTGAAAAACTTACCCCACCCTGCGGTCATGTTCCGGTAACCGGAACACAACACATATTATCCACTTTTATGCCTATAATCCGCGCTGTGACTGGGATGTTCAGCATTGCTGACCTGAAAACTGCTGCTAATATGGTTCGTCCATCGTTACAAAAATAAGAAACTATTATTATGCAAAACAGCAATACAGCACCCTGTCCTTCACCCGCAGAATCTCCCCCGATGAACTCCAGGGGAAAAGTGGTTATTGCTTCCCTGGTCGGAACTGCCATTGAATTCTTCGATTTCTATATTTATGCCACGGCCGCAGTCATTGTTTTTCCGCATATCTTCTTCCCGCAGGGAGATGCGACCGTTGCCACACTTCAGTCACTGGCTACCTTTGCGATCGCCTTCGTCGCACGTCCTATCGGCTCTGCTATTTTTGGCCATTTTGGTGACCGCATTGGTCGTAAAGCAACTCTGGTCGCCTCTTTGCTGACCATGGGCATTTCGACAGTGGCGATTGGCTTATTACCCGGCTACGCCACCATTGGTGTGGCGGCGCCGCTGTTACTGGCACTGGCCCGTTTCGGTCAGGGGCTCGGACTGGGCGGTGAATGGGGCGGTGCTGCATTACTGGCGACAGAAAACGCCCCTGCGAAAAAACGTGCACTCTACGGTTCATTCCCGCAACTGGGCGCACCTATTGGCTTTTTCTTTGCCAACGGTACCTTCTTACTCCTTTCCTGGCTGCTGGATGATCAGCAGTTTATGAGCTGGGGCTGGCGTGTACCTTTCATTCTGTCGGCGATCCTCGTGATTATCGGGCTGTACGTCAGGGTTTCATTACATGAGAGCCCGGTATTTGCCAAAGTCAAAAAAGAGAAAAAACAGGTCAAAGTCCCTATCGGTACGCTGCTAACTCAGTATCCCGTCGCGACATTGCTCGGCACCTTTATTATGCTCGCCACCTACACCCTGTTTTATATTATGACGGTCTATGCCATGAGTTACGGCACGACACCGGCCCCGGCAGGCTTAGGATTCCCCCGTTCCAGCTTCCTCTGGATGCTGATGGTAGCGGTAATTGGTTTCGGTATAACGATCCCGATCGCAGGTGTGCTGGCTGACCGCTTTGGTCGTCGCAGTACGATGATAGTGATCACCTTACTGATTATCGCGTTTGCCTTTATCTTCCCGCACATGCTGGGTTCAGGCTCACCGTGGCTGGTCATGCTTTTCCTGCTGACCGGGTTAAGCATTATGGGGCTGACATTCGGCCCTATGGGCGCATTATTACCCGAGCTTTTCCCGACAGAAGTCCGGTACACCGGAGCGTCGTTCTCCTATAACCTGTCCTCAATTCTTGGCGCTTCTGTGGCACCTTATATTGCGACCTGGCTGAATACTCACTACGGATTATCCGCCGTCGGGTTCTATCTGGCCGCCATGGCGACTCTGACGTTACTGGCATTATTGCTGAGTAAAGAAACCCGTCACCAGACACTGTTCGAAGCCTCCTGATCGGCATTATGGCGTCCCCGAAGTGTCGGGGGCGTCACCTTCATCCGCATCCCCCTCTGTCACTTGCTCCTCTGGATCAGGCTGTTTCTGTGCCGGCAATTTGTTATAACACTGTTTAATAAAAACGATTCTGCGGGAGAGTAACGATGTCGATAACAGAAAGTCTTATTGCTTATATGCTGGCGGCCGGCCTGCTGACCCTGACACCCGGTCTGGATACGGCTTTAGTTCTGCGGACGGCTACGGTGGAGGGTCGTAAACAGGCCCTTCAGGCGGCTGCCGGAATCAACCTCGGATGCCTTCTGTGGGGAGTCGCTGTCGCCTGCGGTCTGGGAGCATTAATTGCCGTCTCTGAACTGGCTTACGATCTGCTGAAATACTGTGGAGCCGCTTATCTTTGCTGGCTGGGGATTGGCATGTTACTCCACCCGCGCAAAGGAATGGCTACCTCTGAGAGTACCGGTAACCGGCAGACCAACTGGCTGCTGAAAGGTATGACGGGGAATATGCTGAATCCGAAAGTCGGTATATTTTATGTCTCCTTTTTGCCGCAGTTTATCCCTCAGGGACATTCCTTATTTTTCTGGACATTGGGACTGGTCGGCATCCATATGCTACTGGGGATCACCTGGCTAATGACTCTGATTGCGGCGACCCGTCCACTGAGTCGTTTTTTCCATCGTCCGCGGGTGGTTGCCACCATGGATCGGCTCACCGGCATCGTACTCCTCTCTTTTGCGGCCAGACTGGCTTTCAGCAAACGCTGAGTATCCGCAAAAAAATAAACCGGCATCGCCGGTTTTTTTGCGCCAGCGGATAATCCGGACGCCATAAGAAATCACCATAAAAAAACCCCGGCGGTGCCGGGGTGTATTTTATACCGCGAGCTGTGTCCGGTTAACCGGCAACGGCGATACGTTTCATATCGGTCATATAGCCACGTAACTTACTACCGACTTTCTCGATAGGATGCTGACGGATCGCTTCATTCACATCACGCAGTTGCGCATTATCTACGGTATTCCCGCTCAGTGTTTTCTGACCTAAATCGCCGGTCTGCAGTTGTGCCATAAAGTCTTTCAGCAACGGCACGGCTGCGAAGGAGAACAGATAGTTACCGTATTCTGCCGTATCTGAAATAACGACGTTCATTTCGTACAGACGCTTACGGGCAATGGTGTTGGCAATCAGTGGCAGTTCATGCAGAGACTCATAGTAGGCAGACTCTTCAATAATGCCGGCCGCCACCATGGTTTCGAAGGCCAGTTCAACACCTGCTTTGACCATGGCGATCATCACAACACCCTGGTCGTAGTAATCCTGTTCGCCAATCTTACCTTCAAACTGTGGTGCGGTTTCGAATGCCGTTTTTCCGGTCTCTTCACGCCAGGTCAGCAGATCTTTATCATCGTTTGCCCAGTCAGCCATCATACCGGCAGAGAAATCCCCGGAGATAATGTCATCCATATGTTTGCAGAACAGAGGTGCCATGATCTCTTTCAGTTGCTCAGACAGGGCATAGGCTCGCAGTTTCGCCGGGTTGGACAGACGGTCCATCATCAGTGTGATACCGCCGAACTTCAGCGATTCGGTAATGGTTTCCCAGCCGAACTGGATCAGTTTTTCTGCATAAGCAGGGTCGGTACCTTCAGCCACCAGCTTATCGAAGCACAGTAATGAACCTGCCTGTAACATACCGCACAGAATAGTCTGCTCACCCATCAGGTCTGATTTTACTTCCGCAACAAAAGAAGATTCCAGAACACCGGCACGGTGGCCCCCGGTCGCAGCGGCCCAGGCTTTAGCGATAGCCAGACCTTCACCCTTCGGGTCGTTTTCCGGGTGAACCGCGATAAGCGTCGGTACACCGAAACCACGTTTGTATTCTTCACGAACTTCCGTTCCCGGACATTTCGGCGCGACCATCACAACGGTGATGTCTTTACGGATAGTCTCACCGACTTCAACGATATTGAAACCATGGGAGTAGCCCAGAGTCGCGCCATCTTTCATCAGAGGCTGAACCGCCTGTACGACGGCAGAGTGCTGTTTGTCCGGCGTCAGGTTGATCACCAGATCGGCCTGAGGGATCAGCTCTTCGTAAGTCCCGACCTTAAAACCGTTGTCGGTCGCTTTACGCCATGAAGCGCGTTTCTCTGCAATCGCTTCTGCACGCAGTGCATAAGCAACATCCAGACCGGAATCACGCATATTCAGGCCCTGGTTAAGACCCTGAGCACCACAACCAACAATCACGACTTTTTTGCCTTTCAGGACGCTTGCCCCGTCGGTAAATTCTTCACGCGACATGAAACGACATTTACCTAATTGCGCTAACTGATTGCGCAGGTTCAGTGTGTTGAAATAGTTAGCCATGGATGCTCCATTGATTCGTTGTGTTTGTATTTATCAGTTTTTCAGTCACAGTCTTTGCTGTCCTGAGAATGACTTCATCATATGTCATGAATTCCATTGCTTAAATTGATATATTAACAACACCACGTTGCAATATATGCAACAACCTTTCTGATGAGGCTGCTATGGACTTACGTGACCTGAAACTCTTTCTTCATCTGGCCGAAAGTTGTCATTTCGGACAGACCGCGAGGGCGATGCATGTCAGCCCGTCGACGCTATCACGCCAGATCCAGCGACTGGAAGAAGAGACCGGACATCCCCTTTTCTTCCGCGATAATCGTTCCGTCACACTGACCGCTGCCGGGGAAAACTTTACCCTGTTTGCCAGACAAACCCTGCTGCATTACCAGCAACTGCGACACACGATGGACCTGAACAGTCCGTCACTCAGTGGAGAACTGCATCTGTTCTGCTCTGTCACGGCGGCCTATAGCCACCTGCCTCCGGTCCTGGACCGGTTTCGCGCCGAACACCCGCAGGTGGAAATTAAGCTCTCGACCGGAGACCCGTCGGATGCCGTACAGAAAGTCAGTTCAGGAGAGGCGGATATTTCTATTGCCGGTAAGCCGGAGTCGCTGCCTTCCGGCGTGGCATTCACGCCGGTGGACTTTCTGCCCCTGGCATTGATAGCACCGGCACTCCCTTGTCCGGTCAGAGTGCAAATCAGCGAGGAAGACCCGGACTGGAGCCAGGTTCCGTTTATTTTTCCTGAGCAGGGTCCGGTCAGACGCAGTATCGACCAGTGGCTGAAACGCCGTAAAATCACGGCCCCGGTCATCTATGCGACCGTTTCAGGGCATGAAGCCATGGTATCTATGGTGGCTTTAGGCTGCGGAATTGCGCTGCTGCCGGACGTGGTACTGGAAAACAGTCCCGAACCGGTCAGAAACAGGGTGATGAAAATCGCCCGAACAGACCTGGGAGCGCCGCTGGAACTGGGCGTCTGCGTGCAAAAAAAGCGACTCGCCGAGCCGCTGATTAATGCTTTCTGGAGCCTGTTATAAGGCTTGTCCGGCCAGGAAAAACCGGAATGCCGGATTATCACTTTCATCATGAAAGTCATAACCGAGCGCCTGCACATGCTCAGCGAAACGGGGTTCGTTATCGCTGAGTTCAAAGGCAGCCAGTACCCGGCCATAATCCGTACCGTGACTACGGTAGTGGAATAGCGAGATATTCCAGTGCGTCCCCAGTGTCTGCAGGAATTTCAGCAGTGCCCCGGGAGATTCTGGGAACTCAAAGCTGAACAACCGTTCTTTCAGCGGTTTCCCCGGGCGGCCGCCGACCATATAGCGAAGGTGCAGTTTTGCCATTTCGTCATCAGACAGATCGACCACCTGATAACCCTTGTCTGTCAGTTCCCTGACAATCTCTGTACGCTCCGCAATGCCCCGTGACAGACGAACACCGACAAAAATACAGGCATTCCGATCATCGGCATACCGGTAGTTAAACTCAGTGACGGCACGACCACCCAGCACCTGACAAAAGTTCAGGAAACTGCCCTTCTCTTCCGGGATGGTGACTGCCAGTAAGGCTTCGCGCTGTTCACCCAGCTCACACCGTTCTGAAACATAGCGAAGACCGTGGAAATTCACGTTGGCCCCGGAAAGAACATGGGCCAGGCGTTCATCACGGATCTCATGCTGTTGGATATATTTCTTCATGCCTGCCAGCGCCAGTGCCCCGGAAGGCTCGGCAATCGCACGCACATCTTCGAAAATATCTTTCATTGCAGCACAGATGGCATCACTGTCCACGGTGATAATATCGTCCAGATATTCCCGACACACACGGAACGTTTCATCGCCAATGCGCCGGACCGCAACACCTTCCGCAAACAGACCGACGCGGGAAAGTTCAACCGGCTCACCGGCATCCAGCGCAGCTTTCAGGCAGGCTGAATCTTCCGCTTCAACCGCGATCACCTTAATTTCCGGCATCAGCTGTTTAATTAATACAGCCACGCCCGCCGCCAGTCCGCCCCCCCCGACCGGCACAAAAATCCGGTCGATATGGGCATCCTGCTGTAATAATTCCAGCGCCAGCGTACCCTGCCCGGCAATCACCGCCGGATGGTCAAAAGGAGGCACAAAGGTATAACCATGCTGTTCGGAGAGCTCAATCGCTTTTGCTTTTGCCTCATCGAAGTTTGCCCCGTGGAGCAGAGCCTCGCCGCCAAAAGCACGGACCGCTTCTACTTTAATATCCGCCGTGGCCACCGGCATGACGATCAGTGAGCGGATCCCGAGCCGGGTCGCCGAAAGCGCGACGCCCTGGGCATGGTTTCCGGCCGATGCCGTGACCACGCCCCGGGCGCGCTGTTCTTCATTCAGTCCGGCTATCATCGAGTAAGCGCCGCGCAGCTTAAAGCTGTGTACCGGCTGACGGTCTTCCCGCTTCACGACAATGGTGTTGCCCAGCCGCGCAGAAAGTTTTTCCATCTTCTGCAATGGCGTCACCTGCGTGACTTCATAGACCGGTGAACGCAGTACCGCATGAAGGTACTCCGCGCCCGTAGGCGCGGAAGAAAGAGGTTTGGAAACAGCCATGTCCGTTACCCCCCGAGTTTACTCTTATCACGCACTGCGCCTTTATCCGCACTGGTCGCCAGTGAAGCATAAGCCCGCAGAGCAAAGGAGACTTCACGCTGACGCGATTTCGGCGTATAGGCTGCAGTACCGCGAGCTTCTTCAGCCTCACGGCGCGCCTGCAGTTCCGCCTCATCGACTTCCAGACTGATATGACGACCCGGGATATCAATGTCGATAATATCGCCATCGTTGACCAGAGCGATGATACCGCCATTAGCCGCTTCCGGAGAGGCATGACCGATAGACAAGCCGGAGGTTCCGCCGGAGAAACGCCCGTCGGTGATCAGTGCACAACTTTTACCCAGCCCCATTGATTTCAGGTAGGTCGTCGGATACAGCATTTCCTGCATCCCTGGTCCGCCTTTCGGACCTTCGTAGCGGATCACCACCACATCACCGGCCACGACTTTCCCACCGAGAATAGCCTCAACCGCGGCATCCTGGCTTTCGTAGACTTTTGCCGGACCGCGGAAGGTCAGGCTGCCTTCATCAACCCCGGCGGTTTTTACAATACAGCCATCGACGGCAATATTACCGTGAAGCACCGCCAGACCGCCGTCCTGAGAATACGCATGCTCGCGGGCCCGGATACAACCGTGTTCACGGTCATTATCCAGCGTATCCCAGCGACAATTTTGTGAGAAGGCTTTGGTGGTACGGATACCGGCAGGGCCTGCACGGTACATCTCTTTAACGGCCTCATCATCGGTCAGCATGATGTCGTACTGTTTAAGCGCCTCACCGAGGGTTGTACCCAGAATATTCGGCACAGAGGTATCCAGCAGACCGGCACGCGCCAGTTCCCCCAGGATCCCTATCACGCCGCCCGCACGGTGGACGTCTTCCATATGATATTTTTGGGTGCTCGGGGCCACTTTACACAGGTGAGGCACCTGACGTGACAGGCGATCGATATCTGAAATATCAAAATCAATCTCGCCTTCCTGAGCGGCTGCCAGCAGGTGTAAGACGGTATTGGTTGAACCGCCCATGGCGATATCCAGCGTCATCGCATTCTCAAACGCGGCTTTGCTGGCGATATTACGGGGCAGTACAGAAGCGTCATCCTGCTCGTAGTAGCGCTTGGTCAGCCCGACGATACGCTTACCGGCATTAATAAATAACTGCTCACGATCGGCGTGTGTTGCCAGCAGGGAGCCATTACCCGGCTGGGACAATCCTAATGCTTCGGTGAGACAGTTCATAGAATTGGCGGTAAACATACCGGAGCAGGAGCCACAGGTCGGACACGCTGAACGCTCGATCTGCTCACTGTCGGCATCACTGACATTCGGGTTCGCCCCCTGGATCATCGCATCAACCAGATCCAGCTTAATCAGCTGATCGGACAGTTTGGTTTTACCGGCTTCCATCGGGCCACCGGAGACAAAAATGACCGGGATATTCAGGCGCAACGATGCCATTAACATCCCCGGAGTGATTTTATCGCAGTTTGAGATGCAGACCATGGCATCGGCACAATGTGCATTCACCATATATTCCACGGAATCTGCAATCAGTTCACGGGACGGCAGTGAATACAACATTCCGCCATGGCCCATCGCGATACCGTCATCCACGGCAATGGTATTAAATTCTTTCGCGACGCCGCCGGAGGCTTCAATCTGCTCCGCAACCAGTTTCCCCAAATCACGTAAATGCACATGACCCGGCACGAACTGCGTAAAGGAGTTAACGACGGCAATGATGGGTTTTCCGAAATCATCATCCGTCATTCCGGTTGCGCGCCACAGCGCGCGGGCTCCCGCCATATTACGGCCATGGGTGGTGGTGGCGGAACGATACTTAGGCATGCTCTGTTTACTCCAGTCTGTAAAAAAATCGCGGACCCTGTTGAAGCCCGCGTTATTCAATCGTTATTGCGGGTTAACCGGATCCAGCCAGCCCCATTTATCTTCAGTTTCACCCGTAAACAGACCAAAGAATGCCTGTTGAATACGCTTAGTGACCGGGCCACAACGGCCTTCACCCACCTGGATACCATCAACACTACGTACCGGGGTAATCTCAGCGGCGGTCCCTGACATAAAGACTTCATCCGCCAGATACAGTGACTCACGGGACAGTGCCTGCTCACGGACTTCAATACCCAGCTCTTTTGCCAGTTTAATAATGGCATCGCGGGTGATCCCCGGCAACGCTGACGAAGTGAATGGCGGAGTGAACAGAATACCGTCTTTGACTTCAAACAGGTTTTCACCGGCACCTTCAGACAGGTAACCATTCACATCCAGCGCAATCCCTTCCTGATAACCATGACGGCGGGCTTCGCTGCCGACTAACAGAGATGAAAGGTAGTTTCCGCCGGCTTTCGCGCCGGTCGGGATAGTATTCGCCGCCACACGGTTCCAGGAAGAGACCATCGCGTCGATACCTTGTTCAAGCGCTTCCGCACCCAGATAAGCCCCCCACGGGAAGGCGGCGATAATCACATCGGTACTGTAACCTTCAGGAGGATTGACCCCTAGCCCGACATCACCCACAAAGACCAGCGGACGGATATAGGCACTTTTCAGGTTATTCACCCGTAAGACTTCTCGGCAGGCTTCCATCAGTTCATCAACACTCTGAGAGACCGGGAAACGATAGATTTTGGCAGAGTCACGCAGACGTTGCATATGCTCACGATGACGGAAGACCACAGGGCCTTTATGAGAATCATAGCAACGTACACCTTCAAAGACAGACGTACCATAGTGCAACGCATGTGACATCACGCTGACCTTCGCGTCTTCCCATTTCACCATTTTCCCGTTGAACCAGATAAACTCTGCTTTTGTCGTGCTCATATTGATGTCCTTTGTACCCTTGGGTGGATTTGTTGTGTTATTCGTTATTTAACCTGAACGCTGGTGACGTCCATAAGTTTTGTAAGTTGTACTGACAGTAACTCAACTGAACGCAGGCTGCTTACTGTCATTTCGATACTGATAGCGTCAGCCTCTGCCGGCTGTCCCATCGTCATCGCATTAACCCGGAAACCACGATGACGCACAACACGCAGAATACGCTCTAAAATTTCAGGCCGGTAGTGCGCGTTTACAGATAACTGATACTGATTCATGCCGTTTCCTCCATCATCTGAGTGTTGCTGGCACCCGGTGGCACCAGTGGCCAGACATTCTCACCCTCATCGATAACGACATGCAGGAAGTAAGAACCTTCAGAGGTCAGCAGGGTATCCAGTGCGGCATCTATCTGATCCTTCCGACTGATTTTCTGCCCCGGAATATCAAACGCACTGGCGATCGTCAGGAAATCCGGATTGTCTGTCAGACAGGTTTCGCTATAACGCTCTTCAAAGAAAAGCTGCTGCCACTGGCGAACCATTCCCAGACGCTGGTTATCCAGCAGCAGGATTTTGACCGGCAGCTGACGGCGCTTAATGGTTCCCAGCTCCTGAATATTCATCATGATAGAGCCATCACCGGAGACACAGATAACGGTATCCTGCGGGCAGGCCACCTGAGCCCCGATGGCGGCCGGTAAGCCAAACCCCATGGTACCGAGACCACTTGAGGTAATAAAACGATCCGGAGCATCAAAAGACATATGCTGTGCTGTCCACATCTGATGCTGGCCAACGTCAGTCGTAATAATCGTTTGTGCGGGTTTTTTGTCTGACAGAGCTTTCAGGAGTGCGGGGGCATAAATGGGGTCACCGGGGTGGTCATATCGGCTGGCATAATCCCGCTTCATTGCGGTAACCGAACTGCGCCAGGCGGAGATATTCAGTGGCTGACTCAGTGCCGGTAACAGCTGGTTCAGATCCCCCTGCAAAGAAACATGGGCACGTCGCAACTTGTTCAGTTCTGCCGGGTCGATATCCAGATGGATCACTGCGGCTTCCGGCGCAAAGGTATCCAGCTTACCGGTAACACGATCATCAAACCGGGCACCGACCGCTATCAGCAGATCACACTGCTGAACCGCCAGGTTGGCCATTTTGCTACCGTGCATGCCCAGCATGCCCAGGTAGGTTTCGTTATCCGCATTAACACATCCCAGCCCCTTCAGTGTACATACCGAAGGTGCACCGGTCGCAGACAGAAATTCCCGCAGGGCCGGAACGGCACCGGCAATGCCGACACCGCCACCGATATAAACCACTGGCTTACGGGCGGCTGCCAGTAAACGGCGGGCTTCCTGCATCTCGTTTTCGGCGAACGCGGGGATCTCATCCACACCGGAAGTCACGTCAGTAAAATCTGCCGCGCCCAACTGAATATCTTTAGGGATATCGACCAGCACCGGACCGGGACGGCCGGACTGAGCGATGGCAAAGGCTTCCGCCAGGATGCCGGGTAACTCTTCTGCGGACTGCACCATAAAACTATGCTTGGTACAGGCCAGGGATAATCCGAGAACATCAATTTCCTGAAAAGCATCGGTACCGATAACGGCAGTTGAAACCTGCCCGGTAATGGCGACCACCGGGACCGAGTCCATCATTGCATCAGCCAGTCCGGTGATCAGGTTCGTCGCTCCCGGACCGGAGGTTGCAATACACACTCCGGTTTTGTTGGTGGCACGGGCATAGCCAATGGCGGCCATGACGGCACCTTGTTCATGACGGCACAGCAAATGCTCTACGCCGCCGTCATAGAGTGCATCGTAGACTGGCATAATCGCCCCGCCCGGATATCCAAAAACGGTCTGAACCCCTTGTGCCCTTAAAGCCTGAACTACCCACTGTGCTCCGGTCATCGCTATTCACCTGTCTTTTGCCGGGAGAGACAGAACGTTATGCTGCCATTCATGTTCCACTCCACATTAAAATGCTACAAGGCCTGAACACCAAAAAAAAACCCCCGGACCTGTCGGTGCGGGGGTTCTCTTTCGATTAAGGCTTGATTTCTAAGCCTTTCTTTCTCCGAGTGCAGCCCCGCACGATGGTAGAATAATCACCACCACGCTAATCACGACCAGGCTAATCACTCGGAGAAGGGCTTTCATAATCAGTTCAACATTCGCTTAATTCGATATAGTGCTTAAAGAGTTACCATAGGATGACGAAAGATGACAACCCCTTTTTTTATTAATTTCCCGGGACTGTGAGCCATTTCCTTCTAAATCACTGATAAGTATTAGTTATATAAAAATCACTAATGCTTTAATTTTTTCTCCGAAAAATGGTTTCACCGCAGAGACTCATCACAAAATTCGGGCAATTCATGTCATTGCCATCACTATGAACAGGAGGGATCCCATAAAATCATCCTCCGGCCGGCGAGCAGGACAGGCGCAATATTTTATACTGGATGATATTTCAGGGAGAGAATATGTCATTAGCCAGAGTGATGACCCGTGCAATTATCGGTCTGGATGCCCCGCTGGTCACTGTAGAAGTCCATCTGAGTAACGGACTCCCCTCCCTGGTCATGGTCGGGCTACCGGAAGCAACCGTTAAAGAATCGCGGGAACGGGTGCGCAGTGCCATTATCAATAGCGGCTTTCGTTTTCCTGTCCGCCGGATCACGGTCAGCCTGGCCCCGGCAGATATGCCAAAACAAGGGGGGCGTTACGATCTGCCGATTGCGATAGCTATCCTTGCCGCTTCCGGACAAATTCCTCCGGAATCCCTGACCACCACGGAGTTTTCCGGGGAACTGGCCTTAACCGGCGGGCTACGGGCAATCAGGGGCGCGATCCCGGCCGTGGTTGCTGCATGTCATGCAAAGAGAAACCTGATCCTTTCCGGTGATAACGAAACAGAAGCCGGTTTAGTCAGAGAAGCGGTCACATTCGTTGCAGACAGTCTGCTGGAGGTTTGTCATTTTCTGCACGGGAAAACGCAGCTGCGGCAAGCCACCTATACAGGCAGTTACGAAGCAGGAAGCTACCCGGATTTGCAGGAGATTATTGGCCAGCAGCAGGCCAGGCGCGCATTAGAGATCACTGCTGCCGGTGGCCATAATTTACTCCTCATAGGCCCGCCAGGTACCGGTAAAACGATGCTCGCGGCCCGGCTGCCCGGTATATTGCCCCCGCTGACCGAGCAGGAGGCTCTGGAGTGTACGGCACTCAATAGCCTCTGCCAGGATATCCCGGCCACTGCCTTGTGTTATGAGCGTCCTTTCCGGGCACCTCACCACAGTGCATCCGTGTATGCTCTGGTCGGTGGGGGTGCCCTGCCACGGCCGGGTGAAATCTCTCTGGCACATAACGGGGTGCTCTTTCTGGATGAATTGCCTGAGTTTGAGCGCAAAACACTGGACGCGCTCCGGCAGCCGCTGGAAGCCGGTAAAATTGCGCTCTCCAGAGCACAGGCTAAAATTACCTATCCTGCACGTTTTCAGTTAATTGCAGCCATGAATCCTGGCCCCACAGGGGACTATCAGGGCATACATATGCGTCAGTCCGCAAACCAGGTACTGCATTACCTCAATCGCCTCTCCGGGCCCTTTCTGGACCGCTTTGATTTATCTGTTGAAGTCCCCTTACTTCCTCCCGGCATGTTAAGTGAGCCCACCTCTCCGGGGGAGACAACAGAACAGGTCAGAAAACGTGTGATCAGAGCCCGGGAATATCAGCTCAACCGATCAGGCAGAATCAATGCTCTGATGACGCACAAAGATATCAACGAGTGGTGCCGGATAAGCCCACAGGATGCACGATGGCTGGAGCAGGTATTACAAAAACTCGGGCTCTCTGTACGGGCATGGCAACGGATATTAAAAGTCGCCAGAACGCTGGCTGATATGACAGAGACGACAGCTATCGGGCGGGAACATTTACAGGAAGCCATCAGCTACAGGGCGATGGAGAACGTGTTGCGTTATCTTCAGCAATAAAGGGGACAGGGGGGTACTGGTGTCACTTAATGGCAGGGAGTAAGGAGTCATGTCAGGATCAAAAAAAGGGCCGAAGCCCTTTTTTATTAATCATCACTATCGCTGAAATCTTCAACCGTATCCATCTGCGGTTTACCGCCGGAAAGTGTATGGAAACGTTTCGGACGCTTAATTCTGCTCATATATTTTGACCAGACGCGTTCTGCTTCCGTTTCCGGCTCTTTCAGGCCGCGGCAGACTTCAACAAATTTAATCTCTTCTTCCGTAACAGGCTCACGCTTCGCCAGATCCAGTTCATTAAAAGCAGAACCATGACGTTCAAGTAACTGAGCTTCCTTGATGGTAAAATCACCGTGGCGTGAAAACCCTCGCGGGTAGTGCTTATTATCAAAAAAGCGATTTGTGGTGGTAAAACTATCCGACATTTTACACGCTCCTAACTCTTTAATGGTCGTGTGATTTATGGCGCGGAGTATTCGATAGGCTTGACAAAGTGTAAAACAAAAGATTTTAATCGTATTGATTAAAATATTTGGAGATGATGTTATGGATACAGAATTGCTGAAAACTTTCCTGGAAGTCAGCAGAACACGCCATTTCGGGAGAGCTGCAGAAGCATTATACCTGACCCAGTCTGCGGTGAGTTTTCGCATTCGTCAGCTGGAAAATCAACTGGGTGTCAGTTTGTTTACCCGCCATCGAAATAACATCCGGCTGACTTCTGCAGGTGAACGATTATTACCCTATGCCGAAACGCTGATGAGTACCTGGCTTATCGCGAAGAAAGAGGTTTCGCTCTCTCAGCAGCAGCATGAACTGACGATAGGGGCCAGTACAGCGCTCTGGGAGGCCTACCTGACGCCCTGGCTTAAAACGCTCTATCAGACGCGTGAAAATCTTCATATTGAAGCCAGGGTTGCCCAGCGACATCTGCTGGTGAAACAGATCCATGAACGTCAGCTGGATGTACTGATCACCACAGAAGCGCCGAAGATGGATGAACTGTTAAGTCAGCAGATCGGTCATATCTCCCTGGCACTGTTTCGATCCCGCCAGTCTGACAAAAAAGAGCGATATCAGTATATCAAACTGGAATGGGGCGCGGACTTCCATCAGCATGAACTTTACTTATCCGGCAGCGATGATTCACCGATACTGACGACAACTTCGGCACATATCGCACGTGACCTGCTGCATACCACGGAAGCCTGTGCATTTTTACCGGAGTACTGGCAGACAATATATAAAGATCTGGTTCCGGTCGCCGATACTGCCACGGTAATTCGCCCGCTATATGCGGTGTGGCTACAGAACAGCGATCAACAGGCCGCGCTAAAACAGCTTCTGAAAGTACCGGTCGGCTCACATTGATCATGAATACAGGGTTTGACGGAAAAATTTGAGGGTCAGGCCGGAAAATTGCCGGTCTGGCGGGGAAGATTTCGACAGAAATGGACTGACAGGGGTGTTTTTCAGGCAAAAAAAAATCCTTTGCAAAGCAAAGGATGATTTTTCTGGCAGGGGCGGAGGGACTCGAACCCCCAACACCCGGTTTTGGAGACCGGTGCTCTACCAATTGAACTACGCCCCTAAATAGGGTGGCGGAACGGACGGGACTCGAACCCGCGACCCCCTGCGTGACAGGCAGGTATTCTAACCAACTGAACTACCGCTCCACCGATTCTGTACTGAATTCAGAGTTTCTGAACTCAGGTATTTCACCTTTTACCCGTCACGGTAAAAGTCACGACTGTAATACAGTCTTAATTGGATGCCTGGCAGTTCCCTACTCTCGCATGGGGAGACCCCACACTACCATCGGCGCTACGGCGTTTCACTTCTGAGTTCGGCATGGGGTCAGGTGGGACCACCGCGCTCTTGCCGCCAGGCAAATTCTGGTGCACGAAACGAATCTTTTATGCATATACTGCGTTACTTCCCTCACGCTGCTCAGTCACATACCTGTGTATGCTCCTTCCCATCGATTCGGTCAGTGCCTTGTCTCTGCACAAAATCTTTCGTTTCCGCTGATTCTTAAAGATTTCAGTTCTGTAGTGCGTGACATATGTCCGCAGAACACAACTAAATTGTTAAATTAGCAATCCGGAACTTCGCTGAAAATTCTTTGCGTCTCTCGCAAAACGCCTCTGGCGTTGTAAGGTTAAGCCT
>ERZ794936.72-NODE-72-length-80285-cov-33.042004_pt1 | contig 80285 bp, 48 predicted proteins | sample MGYA00511083_ERZ794936 | MGnify/ENA primary metagenome ERZ794936 (study PRJEB30137, sample SAMN04331409) | food metagenome | isolation source: Y2 must sample point D1 replicate A | place: Australia: South Australia | collected 2014 ... | reverse complement strand
TGTAATCTTTTATTGTAATCTTTTATTGTAATCTTTTATTGTAATCTTTTATTGTAATCTTTTATTGTGTATTATTTTTTTGGTAGATCTGGGAAACAGGAACAATGTTGTGATTTTGTTAGTTGTTAGTTATATCCGGTATGCCAGTTTTCAAGGAATCAAAAAAAAAAGAAGAGATGAAACAACAATCAAGTTAGTAAGCTTTGCCAGGAAACCCCCATTCTAATTGGTATAACGGTTAAAGCGGTTGGTGTAGGAAAATACTGCTACAAGAAAAGCGAACATTAACGGAATGAGTAGTTGTAAAGGAAGGAATAGAAGTAATAGGAGTATTAATTCTGAAGACACTATTATGGCCTGCTTTCATGATTTCATGAGCACTTATTGCTTAGCCAACTGGAAGAGCTGATTTTTTGTTTTGTATTTGAGACTATAAACTATTTTAATATCATAGTGTAAATCGGTTACAAGTATTATTATATATATATATATATATGTATACATATATATGTATTTACATTAAAAGTTCATTTTTTATGCGTGTATTTTGTGTATTGGATGTTTTGGGCGGTTAAGTACAACGCATTTAGACAAAACAAAAAAAAAAAAAAAAAAAAAGGAGACAAAAAAATTTAAAGCAACAAGGGTGGAAAAAATAAGCAGCAGAAACAGAAGAATAATACTAATACTAATATTACTACTACTAATAATACTAATAATAATGCATTGCAAGAAATTTGGAAATTTGGAAATTTTGGAATTTTGGAATTTTGGAAAATTCATTATGATGAAAAAAAGTCCGGGGGTTTCTAGTTTTTAAAACGAAAATCAATATTTGGAAAGAATTACGTATCGATAATGAATTATAATATCTTGATTGTATTAATACTATACTCATATATATAGACATACAGATAAATAAAAAATAAGCTGATCTAATTAAAAAAAATAAAGAGAAATCGTTCGCATAAAAAAAAAAAAACCAGAAAAACAACAAATACACATATAATGAGCGTGTCGTCATCCCCGGGCACAGACACCCCATATGAAATAGACAAGTTGCCCAGAGCAACGTTGGAAGAAAAAATAACTATATTGGAATTTTTTCATTCAAATGAATCGGAACTGACAAGGGGAAGATTGGTTAATCTTTTCAATAAAAAAATATGTATTTCCAATTCCAGTTTTAGTGAATGGTTAAAACGAGAAGAAGAATTGAAAGTGAAATACAAAAAATTGGTGGACACAACCCAAGCAAATGGAGCTTCAATAAACTCTCCACAATCCATTTTGAACAATTTACTAGCCATAAACACTACAAATGACGGAATCGGGTATCCAACACATAGTAACAACACTCTTGGTTTTCATCGAAACAGTACAGATGGGAATTTTTACAACAACAACAACAATAGTAATAATAATGCAGCAACAGCTGCAGCAATTAGTCAAAGCCATCGAAATAGTATTATCAGTAATGATTACAGAAGTGTGTCAAACGAGCATCATTCAAGAGGGCACACCCCCGTGCCCACAAACAGCCAATCTCCAAACAAGTACCAAACGGATCCTATGCAATCTATGCAACCAAACAGAACGAGCACCGGAACAAGCACTCCAACGGGATTGAACATGACTTCTAGAAATTCCACCCTCAACAATCAAGATAATACTACTTCTACTACTATTACCACTACTACAAATGATCTCAATAATAATACTAGTACTACTACTACTACTAATAATAATAATAATAATAATAATAATAATAATAATAATAATAATACTAATAATAATAATGATAGTATGAATAATACAAACTCTGGATTAACAAATTTAAACAAAAAACACGGAAAATCATTAAGTTTGGCTGTTAAAAAACCACATAAATCAAAATATGATAAAATGAATAAATTAATGGATAAAATGGTTATAAAAAGAAAAATGAGTAATTTACCAATAACAGAAGCTATATTAAAAGAATATTGGGCCAAATATGCTAAAAAATGCGATATAACAGATTTGAAAAGAGCAGAAGCTCCAAGTAATGGATGGTTGGACCATTTTAAAAATAGACACAATTTGAAAGCAGGATTGATCAATATGCACAATAATCCTCACCAACAAAATCATCCAAGTCTTACAAATAATCCACCAAGCATGATGAAAAATTTTACTCAACTTGGTGATATGTCAATTAGAAATTTTCAACAATCTGCACAAATTGCACACCAGGAACAAACCACTGGAAACACAAAGTATGGCGAAAATAAAGTTGAAACCAATGACAACACTGAAAACGGGCCAGCATCCAATGAACCACAAAATGGACCCATGAACGTCATGTCTGCATTGATGGAACCCTCGAGCAGCAACATCGAAAACAACATTCTTCAAAACCAAAACAACACAGAAAAAACAAACACTTTTTTGCCTCCAGTAACAACAACAAATGAAATGCTAGAAACACCAAATACAAACAACGTTTTGCATAGAAACAACAGCACAAACTTTTTGATGTCAAGCAAACTGTTCCCATCAACATCAGACATACTGCAATACAATAACATCAACACACAAAAAAGCACAGACTCGTTCTACAAAATATTTGGCCATAACCTGATGAACAACCATTTGAACACACTCAGCACTGTGCCTGTTTTGAACAACAACAACAACAACAACAATATGATGCAGAATGGACAAGGACCAAATGGTTTGCCATCGGCTCAGTACAGCAGCACAACTTTGGAAGGGATCAATAGTGTGAATGCGTTCATCAGAGAACAGCAACAACAGCAGCAGCAGCAGCAGCAACAACAACAACAACAGCAACAACAACAACAACAACAGCAAGGACCACAGGGCCAGCTTAACCTAATAACTAATAATCCTTCGACTCTTAACCCTGCAAACGCCCCCTTTTCCAGCAACGCCACCAGCAAGAGAAACAGTATATCATTTGGTGAGGCAAACCCTTTTGTAAAAGCTGAGCGCACATCACTCAGTAACCAGCAGCAGCCAGTGCCAAATGGACAGGCAAATACAGTTTTCAACGCGTATGGCAGAGTGCAGTTTGGAAACCACGCAGGCGGAATCACCGGCGATGACGAGGACAAAGAGGAAGACGACGTGTACTCGAACCTGACCTCCAACTCATCACCAGGCATCAAATTGCTTAGTAATCTCATTGAAGGAAACAGTGACATCAATGACAACGACATATTGCAAATAAACGTTCCGCGGGACTTTTCGTACGAAGAAGTGGAAAGGACTTTGTCTGTTCATTGCCTGAGATACTTACGAAAAAACCTGCAGTCTTATCCCGCCTCTTACAAAGCTTTAAAGATCTTGATTGAAACTTTTAAGAACGAAACCACCCAAAATACAGACAAATCTCTTTTTGAGTATTTGAATAGCATCAAAACATCTCACCAACAGCCAGCTTTAGAAAACAACGGTATTGCAACCACCACTAATAAAAAGGGCAAGGGCAAGAAAACCGCAAATGTGGATGACTCAAATACAAACCAGGAAGAGAACAGCGATGGGAGAGGAGAGGAATAGAGACACTTTAAAAAAAAAATAATCTTTAATTGCTGTTTTTAATTTACTCAATAGTATATACTTTCATAATACCTAATATCAACCAAAAGCATTTTTTTGTTTTCACATCAAACTATAAGGTTTTTGTTCAATGAAAAAAATTTCCTGGTTGATTGGACGTTGCCAACAGGTTCTATCAACAACTGTATCGGCAACAACAAAATCTTGAAGAGTCCACCCGTTCCCGTAGACTTCAGGGATTTTTCTCTCTAAACTTGGGAAAAAAGTGTTGTACAATGCTGTGTACTCTTTAAGATCTTCAGTGTCTACTTCGATTTCCTTCCCTGTTTGAATAAAAGTGTTTTTGATGATGGTGTTGGTAGTCCCCAGGGCTTGGTTAGCTGGTGTTTTCCCCTGTTTGACAATATACAAAAGAAGGATCTGTTGCAAAAGGTTTTGCTCTTTCAACTTGTTGTAGTCAAAAGTCCCAAAAACCAACAACAAACTGTTTTGAAAAACAGTGTCTTCTTTGATGCATGTTTTGAACGATTTCATTGTGTCATTTTTCAACGATGTAGCTATAAGGTTTTTCTCAAACTGTTGGATGATATCTATGTTGCTCTGGAAAATTTGCTTCATCACGTTTTTATAATTTTTAATCAACGAAATAACAGTTTCGCGGCACTGCTTGGTTGATTGGAGTTTTTTCTTATAAAACTTTAACTTCGAGTCCATGATCTTCAACAACTGGTCCAGCCCTTCAAGTGTGCTTCTGACAGACAAAAAGGTTTCTTTAGACAGTTTGCACAAGTAGGAAAAAAATTTGATCAAATTAATCGGCAAATTAAATTTCCCGTAGGCTTTAAACTTGACAATGCAACTATTGTCAGTCGAGCTCTCTAAAACCTCATCAAACTTGATGTAATGAGTCTTTTCACATTCGGAAAAAACTTCTTTCGAGGGAACACGAAGCGTGATCATTGTAAAATCATCTTGAACTGGTGCAGTAGGTAGAAACCCGTAGCTCAACAAAAGGTCATCGGTGGTTTTGTTATCACCGTAGTTGTTGAAAATCTCCTGCCCTTTTCCAATGCCTTTTGTTTCGGTGCTGCTAGTGAAAGTTAAATATGGATCAGTATAGTTCCATTTCACATTGGCAGTGGACTCATGGTTCAAGAAATCCACAATTGGCCATAAAAAGGCTTCGTTTTTGGAAGAAGCATCGTCAGATATCAGGATCGCTGGGAACCCTCTAGAAGTGACAATCAAATGTGCCCAAACGTAATCTTGAAGAGTTACTTCCACGTTCTTGTCTTTTGGAAAAGAAAATTTAGAGAGAACAGCGTTAAACTCAGGAACAATCTGATTTTGCAAAATTGAGTTTCTTTTCAAAATTAGGTCACTACCTTGAAGAAGGGCGACCTCAGAATCATTCCACAGCAACGGAGACAAAATGTCCTCTGGTAAAACTTTGATGTATGGTTGGTAAAAATCAGATTTCTTGCCGTTTTCAAAATCAAAGTTTAATCCAGCTCCTAAAATGTTCTTTTTTAGAAGGACAATAAACAACTTCAACAAAGCGTTTGGAGGCAACGAACCTAGCGATTCGTGCTCACTAACATACTTTTCCAAACCATGTTTTGCAACAGTGTTAGTTAGCACAACAGATTTATGGATCTCCAAAGGGTCCGTTGTGCTTGTGAAGGCTTTTGAAGCCACACAAGAGGTGCCTGATAGCTTGTTGTACTTGAATTCGTATTCCGAAGGGATCTTCGAGCCATTTTCCACGGCCCATTGAACACAGTCGTCAACAGCTTGTTGTGTAACGGTCATGCTAGTTATGTTTGTGATCTTTGATATCCTTTCTTTGGTTTACGCTTAATTGGTAATGGCATAGAGGGACAAGTGAAATAAATGCCCTCTTCGGAAGCCCCCATTAAATAGCGTTTTCTTTTTTTTTTTTTCGGCCATTTGTTTCCGAGCTTTTCAAGCCTCACAATGTTTGCAACTATGTTATAAGAAGTCCATTTGGTTCTTTTATCTTCTATTGGCAAATGGGTTGTGGAGTAAATATTCTCAAATAAAGCAAAACAAAGACGACCCCAAACTAGCTGAACTAACGTAGTTACACTAAGTTTAGAGTGACTGTGTTATTCTATGACACTCTTCCATGGTTATTTCCAAACAGACCTTAATTATTCATGTTTTCCAATTTTTTTTTTTTTTTTTTTTAATGATGAGGAACCAGATAGGGACAACAGATTCGTGACGAGAAAAGTCTTTTTATAATCAAGTTTTTAGTAGAGCTTTGATAACAATTCTACTGATCAAAAAAAATTGAAAAAGAAAAAGCATGAAGTATGCGAGGCTGCGTAAGGAAATACTAACGTTTTTGTTTCACTTTTTACACACATGTATACACTTGCATTCGACAATTGGCCGAGTTGCTCCCGGTTTTAGCGACGTTTGTTCAACGCTGCAAAACGGTGCCCTTTGCTCATTTTTCTGCTGCTGCATCTGCTGCTGCATCTGCTGCTGCCTCTTGTTTTTGTTCCAAGTTTTTGTTCTTGATGTTGTCTAATCCGTTCCATGATTTCATTCGTTCATGGGAGACAAAGTATAGAGGTTTGCGCTCGTCGGAGTTGTCAAAACTTCTCGGAGCATTGAAACTGAACTGTGGGAAAACCAAAACGTCTCCAACCAATCTTGGCATTTCCAAGTTGTGAAAGTCTTTCCAAGTAACTTTGCTCAGAATGCCACTTTGGATGTAATCGTTAAAGTATTTCATCAAAATTTCGGTAAAAGACCCAGAGCCGGTCCATTTGACAATGTTCATGTCTTCTTTCAAGTTCATTCTGGCTTCACCGTCGTGTCTTTTTTTCAAAGTAGTTTCAATAATAGTGGCAATCACTTCCCTGATGACTGGGTGTCTTGGTTTACACTGGATCACCGAGGTCCCAAACTGCAATCTTCTTGGATATTTTTCTTGCCAGTCTTTTGTTTGAGCGTCCACTTCAATGTTCACAATAATACCAACTTCTTTTGGAGAAACGTTTTCTGGAATCCAATTAGGAATAGGCTGAATCGGATCTGTGTCCATGTCTGCAAAAGTTCCTCCCTTTGCATATAAAATCAGGAACCTGAAAAAATCAGCTTTCAACATTTGGGTTGGCAAAATGTTGAACGTTTCAATGACTTCTGGAATGGCTTTGTAGAAATGATTGACCAACAGATTCATGATATCGTCATTGATCAATTCGTGAACAAACCCCGGGTTCTTGTTGTGCCAGTTGTCATAAAACTTCTTTAACGACACATCCATTCTGTCGTCATACTGGCTGTAAGGCCACGTTTGCCAGATGTAAGCAGGAAATTTGGATTTCAACTCGTATCCGTAAACCCATGTCAATTTTTCCCTCAAAGTGGCAGTTTCTGGTGGTTCTCTAAGCTCGTTCATTTTGTTTTGCAAAACCAGTTTCTGATCAGCCAACTGCTGATTTTGTTTCTTGTTGACCTCCATCAAGTCTTTGGTCAGATCTTCAAATTTTTTGAACATTTCTTCGTTTTCCTTTTGTCTTGAATTGGCCAAAGAGATGGAATCAGTGATTTCCTTGGGCAAGTTTTGCAGCAGACTTTGCAAATCGCTAGAGTTGGAAAACTTCAAAAACCTGTATCCTAAGAAAAAGATGATGGCAGTTGGGATCATCAAAAACATGATCAGCTTTCTGAAATTGATGGTCTTTCTCTTGGCCATTTTCTTAAAAAAAAAGATTTTTAGTGAGTAAGCTTGGTGGGTTTTGTGGCTTTTGTGGCTTGGATCAAGAGAGTATATACAAATCATTCAAAACAAGAACATGTCTTTATCCATCAAATTTCAAAATAAAACATTTATCTTTAGAAGATGATCCATGATGTTTCAAAATCGCGGTTTTATGTTTTCTTTCAAGCAAAACACGGAAAGTCGTGAAACGATAAAACTCTTGCAATTATGTATCACGTGATCTGCGAGTATCAAAGAGAGCATTTTAATAAATAAAACAAAAGTTAGTTTAATTGGTTTTGCAATGTTCAAACTTATTATTACGTAAAATTGTTATATCATCTACCTTGAGCCAATTTCCGAAAAACTATCCAAAAAGATGTGTGTCTTTCAAATCAAAGGAGAGTACCATTTTTTTTACCAAATTTGTGTATTTTGAGGAGTTAGTTTCTTCAACATCCTTGGAGAGCGCAGAGATTGGAACATTTAGTGTGATCAAGGCATCTGCGTCGTATTCAACCAATCTGATCAAACCAATATACAAATCCAACTCCTGCACTTGCTCCTTGTCGTTTTCCCATTTCCCTACATTTTTTTGTTTCACTTTACAAATCAGTCTATTTGACGCAACAACTTGCACATCAATTACTTCAAAAGAATTGTCAAAACTACCAGACAGTTGTTTATTACTATAATTGATTTCCACAATCTCCTTGCAATGCTCTTTTATTGCTGATTCACCATCTTTGACATCAACCCGCTCCATTAACTCCACAATGATGCTTTCGTTACCGCCGTTCTTGCCAGTATCCATACCATTTTTATTACCGCCTTCCATATCATTGTTATTAACAAATACCTCCTGGTTGTCTGGAATCTCTCTTAGCTGAGACACATCCAAATACCCCTTGGGTAACATTATCTCAATAGCTCCTCCATATAGAGGCTGTGGTACTAGTTCCATCGGCTGTGCCATTTTATGTATGTGTGTGGGTGTGTGTGTGTGTGTGTGTGTGAGATAGACTCTTTTTTTAAATTCTTCCAATAGTATATGTTGCTTAAAATCTTACCGATAGCATTGACATCCTTTCCACTAAGTTCCAGCTTCCATATAGCAGCACCACATAAGACTAGCAAAGTAAGAATCCTTAAGAATGTAACTTTGGCAGAGTGGTGTTACCCGACTGTTTTAAGATTTATTTTTTAGTTACCCTTCTGGATGTTTCTTATTTGGTGGCAAAAAAAAAAAAAAATAAAGGAGTAAAAAAATTGTGAAATTGTATATTTGAGATTCTTTGATGTAATCGTACAGTTGATTATTAAGCACTTTTCAACCAATGATGGTATACGTCATATTTGTAAATGGTACCTTTTGCTTAATTGACGGATAGTCAACTCTCAATTCATTTGATACTTTCTCGTTGACACACTAGCCATAAAAGCGAGCCCAAAAGACATTTAAAAGGGACTTTGCCAAAGAAAATAAAACGCACATTCACCTTCTCCTTCCCCCCCCCCCCCCCCCCCCCTTAAAATAATGTCGCAACCAAAAGATAAAGAAATCGATGAAAGTTTGTACTCCCGTCAATTGTATGTGTTAGGGAAAGAAGCCATGCTGCAAATGCAAAAATCCAATGTTTTGATCATGGGTTTGAATGGTTTAGGTGTGGAAATCGCCAAAAACGTTGCTCTTGCCGGTGTCAAATCCTTGGAGCTTTACGATCCAAACCCAACGGTTTTGCAAGACTTGTCGTCGCAATTCTTCTTGACCCAACAAGATGTTGGCAAACCAAGAGATCAAGTTTCCATGATCAAGTTGAAAGAGTTGAACAACTATGTTCCTATCAACGTGGCTTCTCCAAATCTGTTGCAAAACTACGAAACAGAGTTGTCCAAGTATCAAGTTGTGGTTATTACTTCAGATTTGGTTTCTTTGAAGGAGATTGTCCAATTAAATGATTTCTGTCATTCCAAAAATATCAAATTCATTTCCACAAAATCTAATGGGTTGTTTGGTCAAGTTTTTGTTGATTTTGGTGAAAACTTTCAAATCATTGATCCAAACGGTGAAGAATTGAAAACTGGGATGATTAGTGATATTGAAAACGACGGAACAGTCACTACCTTGGACGCAACAAGACACAATTTGGAAGATGGGAATTACATCAAGTTTTCTGAAATCGTTGGAGAAAACAGTGATTTTTTAAATGACCAATCAAACATTTTCAAAATCAAAGTATTGGGGCCATTTGCCTTCAAACTGGTTGCTGAGTACAACAACAACAACAACAACAACGATCAAGATGGGATTGCCAGTGATATCGAAGGCGGGAAATCTTGCATTCCTGCAAATTTCAAGTACTCAAAAAACGGGAATTTCACTCAAGTCAAAATTCCACAAACTTTAAGCTTCAAATCTTGGAGCCAATGTTACAAAGAACCAGAATTTTTCTATCCTGATTTTGCTAAATTCGACAGACCTGCTCAATTGCATTTGGGTTTCCAGGCATTGGATAAATTCAAAGATTTGCACCAAAGATTACCACACCCAATGAACGAGCAAGACGCAAGCGAATTTATCAAGCTTGTTGATCAGTTTGCAAAAGAACAACCAAACGTTTTACAGGGCAACGAATTGAGTGAAAAGGTTTTGAAAGAGTTGAGTTATCAAGCTTTAGGTGACATTCCTGCCATGCAAGCAGTATTGGGTGGTTTGGTGGCCCAAGAAGTTTTGAAAGCTTGCTCTGGAAAATTCACTCCAATCAAACAGTTTTTTTACTTTGATTCGTTGGAATCTTTGCCGTCTCCAGAAAGCTTCCCAAGAAACGAAAACGTTTGCAAACCAATAAACTCAAGATACGATAACCAAATTGCTGTTTTCGGTATTGATTTCCAGAAAAAAATTGCCAACTTGAAAGTGTTCCTTGTTGGTTCTGGGGCTATTGGATGTGAAATGTTGAAGAACTGGGCTCTTTTGGGCTTGGGTTCAGGTCCAGAAGGCCAAATTTACATCACTGACAACGACTCTATTGAAAAATCCAACTTGAACAGACAGTTTTTGTTCAGATCAAAAGACGTTGGGAAAAACAAGTCAGAAGTAGCAGCCGAAGCCGTTGTTGCAATGAACCCAGATGTCAGAAACAAAATCGTGTCGTCTATTGAAAAAGTGGGTCCTGAAACGGAAGATTACTTTAACAACGATTTTTGGGAAAACTTGGATTTTGTTACAAATGCTTTGGACAACATTGACGCTAGAACCTACGTGGACCGTCGCTGTGTTTTTTTCAAAAAACCTTTGTTAGAATCCGGGACTTTGGGGACAAAGGGTAACACCCAAGTTGTCATTCCAAACTTGACAGAATCCTACTCTTCGTCAAGAGATCCTCCAGAAAAATCCATTCCCTTGTGTACTTTGAGATCTTTCCCAAACAAAATTGACCACACTATTCCATGGGCAAAATCGATTTTCCAAGGTTATTTCACAGAGACACCAGAAAATGTAAACATGTTTTTAGACCAACCAGACTACGTCGAACAGTTGTCCAAGCAAGCCGGTGACGTGAAAGGAATTTTGGAAAGCATCGTGTCAGCTTTCAAAGACAGACCTTACAACTACGAAGACTGTATCAAATGGGCAAGACTAGAGTTTGAAAAAAAATTTAACCACGACATCCAACAATTACTATACAATTTTCCTAAAGATGCTGTCACCTCAACAGGGGCACCATTCTGGTCTGGTGCAAAAAGAGCACCAACACCTGCTGAATTTGACATCCACAATAAAGATCACTTGGACTTTATTGTTGCTGCTGCAAACTTGAGAGCTTACATCTACGGCATGGAAGGTGGGAACGAAGGCGACAGACCAGATGTTAGCAGATACGCAAGAGTTTGCTCTCAAATCGATATCCCACACTTTAATCCAAAATCCAACTTGAAAATTCAAATCAACGACGAAGATCCTGTGGAAAAAACGCCAATGAATGAAACAAGAGACGAAATTGACGAGTTGATTTCTGAGTTACCAGATCGTGCCTCTGTTGGCAGCTTTAGAATGCATCCAGTCGAATTCGAAAAAGATGACGACACAAACCATCACATTGAGTTCATTACTGCCGCCTCCAACAACAGAGCTGTCAACTATGGTATTGAGCCTGCAGACAGATCCAAAACGAAATTTATTGCTGGAAGAATCATTCCTGCGATTGCCACCACAACTGCCTTGGTCACTGGGTTGGTCGTTTTGGAACTTTACAAAGTTGCCGACGGTAAAACGGACATTGAGCAGTACAGAAATGGATTTGTAAATTTGGCTTTACCATTTTTTGCCTTTTCTGAACCAGTTCCTTCAGCCAAAGGGAAGTACAACGATACAGAGTACGACAAAATTTGGGACAGATTTGATATCAAAGGTGACATTACTTTGCAATCGTTGATTGATTATTTTGAAAATGAACACGGTTTGGAAATTACAATGGTGTCGCAAGGAGTTTCTTTGCTTTATGCAAACTTTTTTCCTCCAAAAAAGCTGAAAGACAGAATGAACTTGCCAATCACACAAGTCGTCAAGCTTGTCACGAACAAGGAAGTTCCTGCCAACACAAAAACACTGATTTTAGAAGTTTGTGCTGACGATAAGGAAGGCGAAGATGCCGAAGTGCCTTACTGTACGATTTACCTATAATAGACCATTTTTTGTTCTCGTGTATATCAACAACCTTAATCTAAGTATAATTATTATTTGTAACTGCTTTTTTTTTTTCTGAGATATTTGTGTTTTATTGCAAGTTTGCTCGTTGCTTTTACGACTCTCTGTCGTGAATATTTGTGATGCTTGATATTTTTCATTTTTTTTTTTTTTTTTTTTTTTTTTTTTTTTTTTTTTTGATGATTTTACTTTTTGACTCGCGCGTTGGTCTTTTGATTAAAATTCCAAATGTTGCACGTTTTTTCATTATAAAGTACTTCTTGAAGGAACCACAACAAACCGCAACAAATCAACAACCCCGCTAAAAGAAAAGCTATAATGCGCACTGATCTAGGACAACTGCTCAATCTAGCGAATCAAACATCACAAAAAAAACAAGGGATCAATGACGAAATAAAACACTTTACCCAAACCATATTTCCGCTTGAGTTTGAGTCTTACTTTGACTTTTATAACATCAACAACTTCAAGAAGGGCTACAGTGAGAGTGGTGTTGTTGATGTACACGAGTTGAAAAGAAGGGAACATGGCGTGTACTATCAAAAAATATCACGGAATGGGGATGATGGTTCTTCAAACCTCGGCGATGAAGATCCTGATGCGGACGAGATAGGCAACGCAGGAAGCGATGAAGATGGCGACTTTGAAACGAAAAACGAAAAGAAAAATAAGAAAGGAAAAGTTGGTAAGAGCAAAAAATTACCTGAACCTCAGGTCATAAGAAGGTCCTCGAGATTGTCGAAAAAAGAGCTTGAAAATAATAAAAAACTTGAGCTTGAAAAAAAAAAAGAGCAAGTGCTAGCTATACAAAAGCAACAGCAAAAAAAGTTGGAAGAGCACATGAAGTCCAAGCAAGTTCGAAAAAACAAACAAGCAACTCAAAGCGACGATACTCAAGGATTGGAACGAATTTTTGAAAACTTGGTTGAAAAAATACCCCAGCCATCCAGAAGATCAGATATGATTCTACCCACAAAGTATCGTTTTGTGCCCGAAAAAACTCAGGGCTTGAAGCCCAATACTGATAAGTTGATCAAGTATCACAAGTTAGTACAGCACAAGAAAATTAGCTCTTTTCTAACAAATTACAAAAAAAATGGTCTATAGGTAGATTATTTAACACGGCGGAATGATTAGTTCAAGTTTGTGTAATGTGCTTGGTCTTCTTCTTGAAGTCCTGCACTTTCTTGTTTCAAGTCCAAAAAGGTTACATTGGCCAAAAAGTCGTTTTCTTTTGCAAGCTCATGAATTGGGCAGTCCGCGGTTGTGATCAAAGCAATAGCGTCGTACCCGCCAGCACCAGGAATCATACCAGTCAAGACACCAGGTAACTCAGTGGCACTATCTAGTAGAGTTTTTTGAGCCATAGGTTCGACTTGTGCACCCGATTCTTGGGTGATGATTCTAAAATTCCCTCTAGCTTGAAAGACACCGGTAATAATGTTTAATAAAGCAGGGTTCACAGTTCTCTTGGTATCGATGGACTTGATGACATTTGTGTACGATTCTGGGTCCTTCTCGGCAAGTTCATTAAGCTGTTCTAAACCTTGAATGAATCTCATGTTCCCTTCGTCAATGCAGTTGTAAACATCTTTTGCTCTTGAACCGTTGTGTGCACGCCATTCTTTGACTTCAGCCACCAGTTTTGTTGTTTCTGACCCATTGTTGACGTCTCCGATAACGACTTTCAACCCCTTTGGCAAGTTGATTTTCTCAGCGGAAAATTTCCAAGAGGTTTTTGAAACAAGCTTGTTTAGAGTTTCTTTGTACTCAGCTGAGCTCGAAACATCCGGCAAATCATTAATAAGGGCTGGATCAAATCTTTGGTACAAAATAGAGCCAAAAGTAGCAGCAGCAACATCAAAGCCACTACCAACTTTGCCCTGGGCTTGGCAATGGGAAACTTGAGCCAAATTGTGAATGCAGGTTTGCGTTTCAGTGCTTTTCAAATCAAAGTTTTGTAGGAAGCATGAAAGCAATGCACTAGTGACAACAGTAACCAACCCTGCAGAAGACCCTAACCCTGTTTTAGGAACATTTGCAACGGTTTCCTTGTAGAAATTGAACGAGTTGTACTGGTTTTTCTTCACCACACTGTTTGCTTGAGAGTGGTACCCAGCATCAGAATAAATTGAAATTTTGATATCGATACCATTTTCTGGTTGAGAATAGTTGAAAACATTCAAAATTGTTTTCTCGATAAATGGGTTTTGCAAGTTGTTTGCTTCAACTGGAATAAAATTTCCGGCACCATTCTTTTCAATTTTGTAGCTCCATCTATCATTATTGAATTGACTGCTTTCTACGGTAACTCTTGACTCGTTACTTGGGGCATGCTCGACTACAGCATGCATTCTGCTGGACAACGCCACAACATACGCTTTGTATTTTGGATCTAAAACTAAATATCCACCTGCTAATAAAGCTTTTCCAGGAGCACTAAATGCTTTTGCCATTTCTCGTTGTTTGTTTGTGTGTTCTTTAGTGTTTTGTAACCTTTTTTTATTTTTCTTGGGCATTCAATTCAATACCAAGATACATGAAAAGAAAAGAGATTGCTACTTTATAAATGATCAATCGATAGTTAAATTTGCAAAACGTTTTTTATATAAACAACTTTATTGAGCACAAAGCAAAGCGGAAATATAGTGGAATCTCTGACCTGCGTCAAGTGAAAAGTGGTAAGTTTTTCCAAGGTTAAAAACTGAAAAAAAAAAAAAAAAAAAAAAAAAAAATTTAAAAAAAAAAAGAGGCCACGCCAAATCAAGGTGTATCGCACACAGACATGAAAAGGTGCACGGGTACAAAACAAGGTTACTCTTTTTTTGATTTTTGATTTCCAGATCTCAGTCTTTTGGAAATCGGAGCGCTGCTATGATCCTCAATGATCATCCTTTTCTTGGTACGCACAGCTCTCTTTTTTTTTTTAGAACTTTTCGGAGATTTCGGAACTTTAGGTGAGGGACCAGCAGATGGAGCCTCTTTGCCAGCTTCAAAACTTTTTTCCGCGATCCCGTCATCTAGAGAGGCTTGATTTCCGGCCAAAGAGCTGTGATCCAGGTGGGATGAGGATCCCACTTCTGATGCTTTGGCAGTTGCTTTGTCATCTTTAACTGTGCCTGCCAAGTCTTCAGCTGAAGGAGGAGATTGGTCAAGACCTTTTGTTTGAATGGATTCATCGTGCACTGCAGCTTTGTCATGTGGAAACGAATCAGAAGTGGTGTCTTCATCCAATGGTAACTCTTGAACATTTTTGTCATTGATTGAGTGCTGAATTTCCTGTTTTTCGGAACTGCTCAAATTATTTTCATTAATGTCACGCTCTTGATATTCAGAGTTTTCATTGGAGTTTTCCTTAGAAGTGGCATTAGAAATATTAGTTTCCCTACTATCTGTTTCGACTTGTAATTCAGTCACGTCGGGATCGGCTATTTCTAAAAATGACTTTCCAGGTGCTGCATCAACTTTTTCTGTGACAGTTTCAGCAACAGGCGCTTGAGCAGAATCAATGTTTGCAAAGTGGTCCAAAGAGTCATTGTGCAGTGCTAGCAGGTCGGTCACTACTTCAGGTCCCAAAACTGCATCATTAACAGTGCCGTCAAAAACATCTTCGCTTTGAACAAAGCCCTCTTTACTTTTGCTAATTTGTGTCTTGCTCTGTGCGACATCAACAGCCACGCTTTGAAAAGCAGGATGGCCTAGAGTTGTCTCGGTTGCGTCAACAGTGCTATTGTTCTGCTCAGCAAGTAATGGACTAATTAGATTGTCAGTTGGCAATCCACCAATATCACTTTCTGATTTCGCACCATGGTTTTCCCTTGCAACAAAAGCTTTATCAACGACATTTGCATTAGATGCATGTTTTTCCGCGTTTTCATTTTGTTCAGTAGTGGTACTTGAGTTTTGTTGCTTTGCCATGCTTTCAATGTTCAAAAGAGACGACTCACTTTTGTTTACTACCACGGGATCATTTACGGGTTCGGAGTCTTTGTGATTTGTTAAAAGCAAGTCATTCATTTTGTTTTTCTCAATAGCCGTGAGACCACCAAGCGCATCGTTTTTGTTCGGAGTTCCTTCTCCATTTGATTGACTAATTTCAGTATCGGCATTAAGGTCAGGTTTCGCACTAACTTGATAGTTCTCTGCTGGCTCCTCCAAAGTTGGAGGCTCCAGATCATTAACTGGTGAAACGTATACATTCTCATTTGCATTACTAGACGATATGTTTTCTTGAATTGTGGCAAGGATTACATCCAAATCAACAGAAACGTTTGTTTGATCAAAGGGATTGGTTTGAAATACACCAGCATGAGCAGAGGGTATCAAAACCTCTTTTGGAGTAGAATTGTTGGATGAGACGGGTGATGTTTCATAAACTAAATGATACTCTGCATTTCTTTGAGCAGAAACGGAGGCTTCTTTCATATTCTCATCATTTTTTTTATACCCATCTGCGTTTTCAAACGGTGGAAAAGTAGGAAACGGGCTCTGAGAAGTGGTCGTTTGAGAATCGGCTAGTTTGTGGGCAGACATACTATCTGTTTCGTTTGCTTCATGAGCTTGGAGTGTGAGAGCCATTGTATCGGCTGAAGGATTATTTGTGTCTGTATTGGTAAACGAACTCGCACCCCTTTTATCTGATGGATTTTCAAATAAATCGATATTAGTGATCTCTTCGACACGTTTTACAAATGGTTCGCTCTCGGTTGATTCAATATCGTTCAATTTGCCGTTTGAAGTGCCACCCTCATTTTCATGCTCAATGTTTAATGCAGTTTCGATTTTGGAAAGCGATTCAGCATTAACAAAATCATCAGAAGCAAAAACATTGTTAGACAAATCGTGCAGGTTCTGTGAACCAGCACTAGCGTAAGATTGCTCAGTGTGGGTTTGACTAGAATCGTTGAGCTCATGCGCTGTATTTGAAATTTCGGCGCTTAATTCGTTAAAAGCGGGATCAATAAAACTTTGCTGACTCTCTTTATTTTTCTCAGGCAAAATACGATCGTATGCCTCATACACTGGCATTTTCATGCTCAATAGAGCACTTGTGGCCAAATCAGTCAGATTGGAATCATCCATAGGTTCGTCTGCCACATTTTCAGAAGGCCTGCTCGCAGTTCTAGATTCATCACTATCGGATATCTCAAAAACGGATTGTGTACGAGAAGATTCTCCATCTTGAAAATCAGCTTTATTTTGTGCAAAGTCATCCATTAAAGCAGGGGCATTCTGAGTCGAAAAACTGGGGGTTGAGTAAAAGTTTGCATCATAAGTTGGATCTTGTTTTGCTGTGTAGGAGTTGATGCTATCAAATGGAGCGCTCTGGCCAACATTGTTTCCATGTTCGACCTTTAGCTCATCATTATCGTGTGCAACAAAACTTGTTGCAGTCGTTAATTGTCCATTGTTTTCTTTTTTGCTCAAAGGTTCCAAGTGATAATAAACTGTTTGTTTTAATTGGCCTCTTTCTGAATCAGAATGTTCGAATAATTCAGCGCTTTCTTCTTCCTCTTCCTCTTCCTCTTCCTCTTCCTCTTCCTCTTCCTCTTCCTCTTCCTCTTCTAATTCGCTACTTTCAGAAACCTGGGCATACTCAAATTTTTGCTCTTTGTGCAATGCATTCATATCGTCAAATGATTCAGCCGCACTTTCTTTCAAGCTTTGGTCATGATTGACGCTTGGAAATTTTCCGGGATACTTACCTCCTACTGAAGCTCTTTCGGTTTTTTGAAATTGCAAATTATCCAAAGTCTCGGGTACTTCATTTTTCTGCTCGTTGGAACCATCGCTTTCGTAAAAACTTTGCTCACTGTATTCTTCACTTTGTTCTTCAAATGAAAGGTAGGGCTCAGGTATTTCATTCTCCGAGACCTCAAGCTCGGAGTCTGTGATAATTGGTCCGATTCTCTTTTTTATACGAGGACTTTCGACTTTATCATAAGTGGTTTTAATATCGTTTTTGTTTTGCATATAATCAGACGATATTTTGTGAGACGGATCTTGTATAGCAGTTTGTACATGACTTCCTTCAAAAGTGTCTTCAAATGATTTAGCTGGAGAATTGAGAAGGTCTTGGGTGCTCTCTTCTTCCGAACTATCAATCATGATAACCACATTGTCTTCTTCAGCCTCTTCTTCTTCATCATCATCATCATCATCTTCTTCTTCTTCTTCTTCTTCTTCTTCTTCCTGTGCTAAAGGTTTATTCACCCTATTGTCCATATCCTCATCATCATCATTTGATCCAGACAAACGTTCATCAGTTTGATTCTCTTCAAGACCAAAATCCTGACTCAAGCTACCTCCTGCTGTCTCAACATACGATTTTTTCGACTTGTTGTCTAAATCATCAATTCTACATTTTTCAGTTGAGCTTAATGCTTGAAGCGATTTTTCAAGCAAACTCTTGTGAGCTAGCTCCTTCAACTGAATTGTGTTGACACTATCAACAAATTCTTTCTCTAGAGTAGTGACCTCTCCCAAAGCCTGTTTGCCTTGTTTGATCAAATCTTCCATCCAACTCACTGCATTGTGCAAAGGTTCAATATTTTCACTCAGTAAGGGTACGGCGTTCGAGAGTTTTGATTCATCCCTAGTTTTGGGAAAAAAGACCAAGGAGCTAGAGTGTCCATCATTCCACGGTTTGCTCACACAATATAGTGACCTTTGAATGCATGTGGATATTTGCTTTTTCTTCGACCCTCTATCAAAAGGAGAGGTATATCTTTTCATCAGAGTTTTCTTTGAACCATTTTTCACAAAGTTCAAATTATTGCTTGATTCCGTCATGCTTGGTGTTTTCCTGGTTTTCACACAGTTGAAGTTCTGATTGCAATATTTGTCTAGGGGGGGGAATTGTAACTTTCCAGATGGAGATAATATAGCACCGATGATTTGGTGTTTTCAACTTCGGACATTGAAATCAGGTAAAGGGTTGTTTCGCGCGAAAAATGATATCAATATTGCAAAATTAAAAACAAACGCTTGAATGCGGCTGGGTAAAGCTAAAAATAACTTTCCAATCGTTTTGATGCTTACAACCCATCACACATTACACAGGCAATCACAATCTAAAGCTGCGAAGGCAAAAGACAGGTCAAAAAAAAAAAAAACACACGCTGAAACCAATTGACCCACTTTTTGCTTACACTCGATGAGGTACTCGTGCTTGAATGATCAAAGCATCAAGGTAAGCTACTTTGATCCAATCAGTACTTTTGATTCTGTGCAAAGTGAAATAAATCAAATTCTGCCGTTAAAAGACTTGCACTGGAAACCACAAGGAGACACACCGGTGGTGACCGTGAAGTCTTTAAAGGTTGAGTTTTTGCCCGAAACATCCTTTGCCGACAGCAAGATTTTGAATGATGTACCTTTTATCAAGTACATCGTCGTCAAGTGCACTTCAATAGATGAATACAGATCTAAAATCCGGCCTTTAATCAGACAGTGGGTTTCAACTCAGGTTCAAGAAAACGACGAAAAGGATCACAATGATCCGCTTGTGCATATTCACAAGGGCATCCTTTTGCTAGGGTCAGACATTCACGATTCAAAGCTTTTCAAAACAATATCTTTACCTGAAAAAATCAGCAACGATTTCCCCGCTTTACCCTTATACCAGCTGCATACCGTGTACAAATCCCAGACTGACCGTGCAAATCATTGGAATAAGTACTCTTCATCTTTGAAAAAAATCATTTTAGAGGTGTTTGAAAAAAGAGTATCCAGTCTTGAAAACGCAAATATCCAATCGCCTACTTTTGAAACGCACCAACAACTGTTGCAACTCTATTTAAACTTCAAAATTTACGGCAAAGCAAATCTGCATATGAGAAAAATCGAGAGCTTACTTACTCTTGAGTCGAAACCCGCTGGCGATTTATCTTTGCCAATAATTAATTCGAAAGATGCAGGCTTGGCTGAATGGAGTTCTTTTACTGTATTCAGCGCTTTGAGATATCGACTTTTTAGCAGGCTGTCAGTCATAGAATGTCTCCACCCTAATATCCTTGCAGACAAAATCAAAGAGCTCTACCGCATCATTGTTATCGATTTTTTATATGAGATCAAAAGCCGCTTTCAATCAAACGAACTTTTACATCAAGTGATTTATCACGCTTGCGATGAAATTTTAGATTTAAGGCTACTTCCTGCACTACCTTTGAAACACGATGAGTCCAATCACTCTCTTTGGAAAGAAATGTACGGTGATATTCTTCAGATCAAGCGTGACAGTTGGATGGAGCTTGCCGATTTCCATCAATCCGGCATAACTTTTTGCATTTCTCCAAGCGCAATACCATGGAAAATTGACGATGTAACCAAAACTACCATTGAATCAGTTGACAATGCTTTTCAGCATTTTGTTCGCTTGACCTCTGAAATTATAGAGCTCTTTAGAGAGACGCGCGGAAGAACAGTTGACTTGTTGTCAATGGAAATTGCCAACATCTTTTATCAAACGCGATCCTATGAAAAAACAATGAAGCTTTTGCAATCCTCCCATGAATACTATCGAAATGCAGGTTGGAACCTGATTGCTAGTGATGTTCTTGTGCAATATGTTACATGTCTGGAAAAGCTTGAGGCTAAAACTGTTTCAATCGAGGAAGAAGATGTTCCTACCATTTCAGTGCTTGCCAATAGTTACTTGAATCTTGTCACCACCCCTCAAGGAACGGACAAAATCACATGGTGGAATAAGTTTTTGGCTTTAAACGAAAACGCGCAGCTAGTGTACTCGCTGGATCTTCTCATGACTACTGAGGTTGATGAAAAAGTTTGTTTGTCGGCTTCTAATACATATGCTATTATCCTTAACATCCTTGACATGAAAGTGATGACGGATGTGAGTATACGCTCCGTAAAATTGTTAACGAAAAAAAAAGGAAAAGATCAATTTGTGGTTTTCCAAAAAGAGCTTTTTGAGTTAGCAACTCAATCTGAGACAAAGCTTGAACTTGAAACAACACATATAGCATATGGAGAGTTTGAGCTGATTTCATTGGAGCTTGTAATCGGAAACACTGTTTTTAGCAAAGAGTATGACGAGTACAAGAAGATTTTGATCCACCCGCTGTACTCTGTGAATAATTTTCATGTTGTATTGAAAGAGCCTTGTGAAAGAAATCTTGAAAAAAATGAACTCGAACTTAAAACTGTTAATGCGGAACGTGTGGAAAATTTTGAATGCAAAATAGAAATTTTGGAACCTTTTTCAGTTGATTTTGCTGAAACAAATTCCAAAAACTTTATTGTGAATAGTGCCAACTTCAAGTCACGAATCCAATATATCTGTAAGGAAGAGCAGTCACTGGAGCTTCATGTGCTGCAAACCCTAACTTTCAAACGGGATGGGGTGCTTTACTCCGAAGTACAAATTGTTAAAATTGATCATCAAATTGAAATGTCTATTTCGGTTAATGACATCTACAAATCCGACGCTTTCTATTTTAATTTCACTATTAGTGCCAAGTACGAGCCTCTTCACGTTGTTGATACAAAACTTTGCTGCAATGTTGAATCAAAGTACGAAATAACTGAGGGATATGAGGCTGGCGATGCGAGTTCTTTTTTGGAGGTGCCTGAGGTTGAGAATTTGCAGTCATTTTTCCAAATTAAGCCAATTCAAAAAGCGTTTTCCTACAAAGATTGTTTCTCTTTGTCTGTCTCGTATGTTTCCCTGAGTGGTATGGTGAACGATTATCTGACGCAAAAATTCTTTGGCAGAGACAGCAATTTTTCACACTTGAAGCACATTTGGGAATCCCAAATATTGACTCAAATTGAGTACCACAAAAGCCAATTCTTCAATTACAACACCATCAAAATATCAAACTACGACAGGCCTCAATTTGAAAAACAAATGCAAAAAATCTTCCCAAATGAGTCTTCTATTGATTACATGCTGAACCTCTATGAAACTCTTTTTGATGGTTTGGAGGTTGAGGAGGATTTCAATTTTAGCAAAAGAAAAGCTCAAGCTTTAAAAAAATTAACCCTATCTGTGACAATTCCACCTCCAATAAACAATGTTGTTTTTTCCATCGAAATGACCCTTGATGAGACCTACACCGGTAAGACACTGATAGTAGGAGAGCCCTACAGCTGCACTTTAAAAATATGCAAACAATTTCAAGCCTGGGGTGGTTTGAAGTTGGAAAACAATTCTTCCATATATCAGTGTGAGTTGGACAAGGGCGCGGGCTCTGAAGAATGGCTTGTTAGCGGTTTGAAAAAGTTTGAAATTAGAAACGACATGACTACTGTCAATGTGACTTTGATTCCAATCAAGCGAGGCTATTTGCGGTTTCCTGATATTAGCATCAGTCCTTCGGAGAGTTTGAACAACACAAATGCCAATGCTAGCACCGCGTCTTTAAATCATACAGCCGAGGTTTCCAAAATAGAAACGGAGTTTCTTAATATTAATGACAATATAATAGTTGTGTAAAAATTATAAACTTGGTTTATTGACTTTCTAATACACGCTGAATGCATGCCAGCAATGACCTCGCATCAGGTTTTGCACACACTTGGTCAACTTGGATTGAGTTTGAAGTCAAGTATTTTTCCGTAGTTGGCCCAATGCTAATGATCTTGGGGGTTTCGCTTGCACTCAAGTTTCCCAACTGTGGTATAATGTATTCTGTTCCCTGAGGACTAAAAAAAACAACAACATTTTTGGTAGATGGTAAGTAGTGCTCATTAAAACGGTCAGTGATGTCATCCAAACACTCTGTTTTGTATATCACAACTTCTTGGAGTTTGATATTTGTAAAAGGACTTAATTTTTTTGGAATAATATCTCTTCTCACTTCCCCAACAAGAAACAGTATGTTGCTAGTATTGCTGTTATCCTTAAGGTCATTGATAATAAGGTCCGACAAAATAGAGCCGTTTCCTGCTTCAAGTCCACCTCTCACATCTTCAAACCCAACTTCCGTGATAAATTTTGCGGTGGCAGGACCTACAGTATAAACGGGCTTTGATAACAGCAATTTCTTATCATCGCTTGACAAACAATTCAAAATCGACTGCTGAACGCATTCAACTGCTCGTTGGGAGGTAATGATTAGAAAATCCAGTTCTAGCAGTTGTTTGGAGTTCAAAATCTCCAAACATTGGTCAGGGAGGTGGGTATGCTTTAGTAGTGGGATGAAAGTGGGTTGAAAGCCCGTTTTTGAAAGCAAATCATCATATGGGTCAAAAGGGGTGGTTTTATTCTTGAGCAAAATGATTTTTTGGCTCATGCTCAAAAAAATTTCTGTTTGCCTGTCTTGCGTGTTTGCGGTTCTTTACTGCTAGCACTAAAATTGTTTGATTTTGCAACTTCAATCACAAACCCTCCAGTTTGACAAAAACGACGTCGGGCGACATTGAGTTAACGAGCAAAGAATTTTAAAAAAGATGGAATAACGAGCTCTCAAAAAATAGAAAAGAATGCTAAAAATACACGTAGATGTTTGTTTGTTTGTTGTTTTTTTTATAGACTAAATATACAGAGTGCGTCAGGTCTTTATGTTAAAACCATTCAGTTTATGATAACTGCACCCAAACGGCTTGCGAAGCGTTATACAACTTAGAGCAGACAGCTAAACTATGGTGAGACAAATTACAGTGCTTTGAGCCACAAGCAAGAGAATAAAAGATCGACTGGTATTGGAAAAAGAGGATTTTATAGATGATGTTTGAAAACAGCTTATTCCCATTCAACAGTTGCTGGTGGTTTCGAGGTGATATCGTATGTGACTCTGGCAACGCCGTCAACTTCGTTGACAATTCTCGAGGCAACTTTTTTCAAAAAGTCGTGTTCAAATGGGAACCAGTCGGCGGTCATGAAATCTGTAGTTTCAATAGCTCTCAAAGCAATGACTTGTTCGTAAGTTCTTTGGTCACCCATGACCCCGACAGATTTGACTGGCAACAAACAAGCAAAAGCTTGAGAAATTTTGTTGTACAAACCAGCTTTTCTGATTTCTTCAATGTAAATGTGATCAGCTTTTCTGGCGATGGCGACTTGTTCTCTGGTAACTTCACCCAAAACTCTGATAGCAATACCTGGACCTGGGAAAGGATGTCTCCAAACCAAATCGTGCGGAATCCCCAACAATTCACCCAAATGTCTGACTTCGTCTTTGAACAATTCTCTTAGTGGTTCGATCAATTTCAATTTCATGTTTTCCAACAAACCACCAACGTTGTGGTGAGTTTTGATGGTTTGAGAAGGACCTTTGAAAGAGATGGATTCAATAACATCTGGATACAAAGTCCCTTGCAACAAAAATTCGATTTCTTCGCCGGATTTAGGTTTGATGTTTTCTGCTTCTCTTTCGAAAACATGAATAAAAGTGTTCCCAATGATTTTTCTTTTTTTTTCTGGATCAGTAACACCTTTTAGTTTGGTCAAAAACTCGTCAGCAGCATCAATAACTGACAAGTTGATTCCTAATCCTTCACCCAAAAATTGTTTGACGTTTTCAGCTTCGTTCAATCTCAAAACACCGTTATCAACCATAATAGCATGGAATCTGTCACCAATGGCTTCTTTCATCAATTTGGCAGCAACAGTGGAATCAACACCACCAGAGACAGCACCAATGACTTCGGCAGTTGGACCAACCAATTGTCTGATTCTGTTAATTTCAGTGTCGATAAAGTTTTCCATAGTCCAGTTTTGAGCAGCTTTACAAATAGAAACAGCAAAATTTCTCAACAAAATTTTACCCTTTTTGGAGTGGGTGACTTCTGGGTGGAATTGAATACCGTAGATTTCTTTGGATTCGTGAGCAATGGCACAGAATGGAGAGTTATCGGAGGTGGCAATAGTTTTGAAACCTGCTGGAAGACCATGCAATTTGTCACCGTGGGACATCCAAACGATGGAGTGATCAACATTTTCAAACAATGGACAAGATTGATCCAAAACGTTTAAAGTTGCTGGACCGTATTCTCTTTTTTCACCTCTCCCAACTTTTTTACCATTCAACCATGCCAATTCTTGCATACCATAACAGATACCCATAATTGGAACATTCAAGTCAAAAACAGCTGGATCAACGTGAGGAGCATCTGCAGCGTAAACAGAGTATGGACCACCAGACAAAATGACACCTTTTGGTTTCCATGTCAAATCTTTGATTTTTTGAGTACATGGCAACATTTCAGCATAAATGTTGAACTCTCTCAATCTTCTAGTGATTAAGTGGGAGTATTGGGAACCGAAATCCAAAACTAAGATTGTGTCAAAAACACTAGGAACTTCTTCGACAGTAGGAGCCATTGTGTATATTTGTTTTGTTATATGTGTTTTATTTTTTGTTGTATATTTCTTCTTGCAATATTGCACAGTTGAAGGTAAATGGGCTTGGGAACTGAGCTGGAATTTCACAAGGAGCTGTGGTGTTTGTTTACCAATTTTTTTATGTTTTTTTCCAGTTAGTAGAGTGTGTAAAGATCAGCTTAGGACAGACAACCATTGCTTTCAAGGAACCTGTACAATTCATTTAAATTCATGATCAAAAATCTTGGATCAATATCAGGACATCCCGACAATATATATTTACACCAGATTATCGGTAGTTTAATAGTATCGGAGTCAAAACTTCATTAATGATGACTTCGATAGTTTATATATATTTATATATATATATTTATATATAATATATATTCACACAATAAAAGCCTTATCAAAAAAAAAAGTTACACGGAAAAACCATCTTTTTTTTTTTTTCGCCGCTTTTTTTGGCCAAAAAGAAACGTTACTTCGGTACCTTATAGTCCGAGACAACCAAGAAAAGGTTTTGATTTTTTTGTTATAATAACCGAAAGTTACCGAGAGCACCTCGGTGTTGACGTGATTAGTGATTTTTTTTTTTTAAAGTGTTGTGTGTGTGTGTGTGTTTGTGTGGTGTGTTTGTTCATTTTGTTGATTTCTCTCGCTGTAATTTGTTCTTGACAGAAAAGTTTTGTTAGATTAAAAGGTTCTCTTTACTTATTTCAAACTTACAAATCCTTTCGCTCGTTCAGGTTCTTTCAAAAGAAAAAAAGAGAGAGAAGCAAAAACTCATCGAACATAATATCCAAACTTCCATACACACATTAAAGATTTTATAGTAATGAGTGACTCAGAACAAATTTCTGCCCCACCACCACCACCACCACCAGCATCTTCCAACGCAGACACTGTGGTTGAATCAACTGAAACCACTGAATTGCCAAAAACTGCAGAAGAATCACAATCTACTGAGGAACCAGCACAAGAACCAGCACAAGAACCAGCACAAGAACCAGCACAAGAACCAGCACAAGAACCAACACAAGAACCAACACAAGTTGTTTCAGCAGAACAAAATGAGACTACCAAAGAAGCAGAAGAAAACAATCCAAGTGAAGAAACCACCTCAGAACCAGCACCAGCTGTTCCAGCTCACGAAGACTTTTCCACTAACCAAGAACAGCCAAGTAACGAACACGAGCTTGGAAACCACCAGTACGAACAACAAGAACTACAACCATACGAAGTGGACACGCCACCACCACAAAACTACCCAAGTGTTTACGACGAGCCATTGCCTAGTCCAAGCACACCTGTCAACTGTTTGTATGTTGCTGGGTTTCCAGGAGGAATGCAAGCTGCTGAAATTGCACCAGTTTTTGAAAAATTTGGTGAGGTTTTGAGAATTGACATTCCTCCTCCAAGAACCATTCATTCGACTCCTTTTGGTTTTGTTCAATTCAAAGATATTGAAAGCGCCAAAACCTGTGTTGAAGCATTGAACGACACTCCATTTGAACTGAATCCTGAATACATTGTGTCTGTGCAATGGGCCAGATCCGCACCACACTCCTCCGGATCCTCTCCTTATCCTTCTAGCAGATCGTTTAACGGTCCTCCTCGCTACTCTAGTAGGGGTGGATATGGAAGTTACAGAGGAGGCTACTCGAGAGGCTACGGTGCTCCAAGAGGGGGCTATGGGTCTTCCAGAAGTGGATACGGCGCTCCAAGAGGCGGATACGGTTCTTATGGGGGTGGTTACGGTGCTCCAAGAGGCGGGTACGGCGCTCCAAGAGGAGGTTACGGTGGTCCACCACCAAGAGGTGGTCCAAGAGGCGGGTTTTCCAGAGGAGAATCGGGTTATAGCCCATATGGCAGATCTCGTCCTTCAAACCCTAGAGGGCCTATTGAACCATACCGTTAAAATCGATTGAAGAAAGGTTGAAGAAGAAAAAACGGGAAAGTACCAAAGAGATACGGGTTTCCAACAGATAGAAAAGGTTTTTTAGCAGGTCTACAGTATTGGTAAAACTATGCTTCTTTGGTATCCAACGTTCATGTTCTGCTTTTAACTTCTACACATATATTTTTTTTTCCCCCCCAAACACACACTATTATTATATTGACATTAGCCAAAACACATCAATTTATATCAACAACCACCGAAAAAAACCAAGATAAATAATCAAATTTTAACGTAAAGAACACTTTCACACATTTATCACTCAACATAAACAACGAAATTCATCAAATTCTTTTTTCCGTTTTTTTTTTGTTTTTTTTTTTTTTTTGGCACCACTCCATAATCAGCACTGCTTATCACACCCAGTTCATTGCACAGGAAGCGCACCAATTTTTAAGCCACACCCACAAACTCAAAAACAACCCATCAGCTTTATATTGTGTTTTTTTTTTTCCATCCAAGGCATTACTTAAGCTCGCTGTTTGGTGTGCTTGTCAGCTCATCATCACAGTCATTAAATTAATCCTTGTCTTGTCTTGCTGCTGGCTTTCCAATTTAAAAGCAAAACTTTCCAAACCTAATTGAGTCCTCTTTCAACTGTTCAACGTCAAATAATATCAAGTAGTATATGCAAGCTTCCTGTTTTAAGTTACCCGACGCCTAAATATAAATTTTTGGCTCCGGTTTTTAACATTGAACTAACTAAAGAAACTCTCTCCGCTTTTTGCCCACGGGTCGCCTATTTTCGAGGTGCTTTTATCGAACAGTAATTATAATGCAATTGGAAATTACATTTCTTTTGTATTTTGAGCTGAGTTTGGCTTTGTATTCGACACACTGTAAAACTATTCAAACAAGGTGGGCATGCATTAGAAAATAAGTTTTACTGTTGGCTGTAGTTTTTGCATAAATAATATCAACAACGATAAAAAAAAACATCCACGAATTTGGCATATTTTTCAAAGTACACTTTGCTCGTCTGATTGCAATCAACTGCTCTCAATCACTAACCAGAATACACAGGTCCGATTCAGCACACAACATTTCCAATAAACACACTTTTATCGTCTAAAAAAAAATTTGCTCAACATGGGTTCATCAATCAATTTTGACCTTTTGAAAAATAGTGGTAAAATACAAGAGCTGGAAAACTCAGGCTTCATGCACAAATACCAAGATGTTTCTGAGCAGCAGCACGAGTACCAACAGCAGCAACAGCAGCACGAGTACCAACAGCAGCAGCAGCAGCAGCATTTACCAAACCATACTTCCTCCCAGGAAGCTAGTTCAGTTGCAAATTCACGTTCTGAACAATTTCAACAAACGGAACCCCAAAACGACATTTTCAGCACATCATTTGCAAACCAAAATGCAACTACATCGAATAAATCCAAACTTTCATTGGCACTGCAATCGGGCGTTTCTATTGCTAGTGGATCCGATATGCACAGCAAAAATGTGGGCACAGTTCAAGAAAATGGAATTAAGCTGACTGTTACCACAAACCCATTGAGTGATGATGAGTATGACGAAGTAGATTATGCAGATATTGCGAAACCGTCTAATTTTGAAAATGGCATTCAGATCCCAAATTTGGGACGGCACTTTGAAGAGCATGCACCAGAAAAAGATGACTCAAGTAGTGACAGCGATGAAGAACTAAATACAAAGTACGAGGAAAGCATAACGGAATACAAACCCGGTGGGTACCATCCTGCTTCCAAAGGAGAGCTGTACAAAAACGGAAGATACGTGTTGGTCAGAAAACTAGGGTGGGGTCATTTCTCAACAGTATGGTTGGCAAAAGATTTGCAGAATAACTTTCATGTTGCAATGAAAATTGTAAGATCTAACCAGGTTTTCACTGAAGCTGCGGTTGACGAAATCAAACTACTAACAGCAATTTCAAGCAACATGATTACAAACCCGCAGCTAGAAGGTTCTAAACATGTGCTGACTCTTTTGGATAATTTTATTCATTCTGGGCCAAATGGGGACCATGTTTGCATGGTATTTGAAGTGCTGGGAGAAAATTTGCTTGCGCTTATAAAGCAGTACGAACACAAGGGAATTCCGTTGGTATATGTGAAGCAGATTGCCAAACAATTGTTATTGTGTTTGGACTTTCTACATAGATACTGCGGAGTGATACACACAGACATCAAACCTGAAAACATATTGATGGAAATTGGCGACGTTGAAGGAATGATGAGAGTTATTGAAATGCAGAATGAGGAAAAGAAAAAGCTCAAGAATCAAAGAAAGAATTCATTTAATAGTGTTACTCCTGGATCTTCTGGTTCAAAATTCGATCCAGCGGCAACTGGTAACGCAACTGCTCCTCTGTTGCCTTTATCGTATGGTAAACCTGCGTTAAAAGGTATTGATCACAAAAGCAGAACCAAGAAAAAGAGAAGAAAAACTCTTTTGGCATCTTCGCAGCCACTACCTTCACCACTCTCTTCAAAGGAGTTTTCGGAGATGAAAAACACGTTTTTAACTCTTGGCACCTCTAGTAGTGGCGAAAGCTCTGATGGAAAAGCTTGTGGTGGACAGTGTCGCTCATCGAATGGAGACATTTCAAAGTCTTTTGAAACTAAATTAGAGTTAACGGATGACTGCAACTGTGAAGCGCCTTCTATCTTTAATGAAAATGAGGAAGACACAATAGAACCTGCAAATTCGAAGAGCAGTTCGAATGAAAAGAATATCATCAATATCAAACTAGCAGATCTAGGAAACGGGTGTTGGATCGACGAGCATTTCACAAACTCTATCCAGACAAGGGAATACCGCTCGCCGGAAGCGATTATCGGGTATAAATGGGGGTGTGCCTGTGATATTTGGTCAGTAGCATGTTTGGTGTTTGAGCTGTTGACCGGGGACCTATTGTTTGAGCCTGTTGCTGGAAAGTCTTATGGCAAAGACGATGACCATTTGGCGCAAATCATTGAGTTGTTGGGTGACATCCCACCAAAAATGAAATATTACGGAAAACACTCGACAGAATTCTTTGATTCTTCTGGCCAATTAATGAAAATATCAAAGTTGAACATGTGGCCCTTACATAATGTGTTGATTGAAAAGTACAAGTTTAGCGAGCACGACGCCAAAGAGATAAATGATTTTTTATTACCGATGCTAGCGATCAATCCGAAAGAAAGAGCCGACGCGGGAGGAATGGCTAATCATCCATGGCTCAAAGACACTTTGGGGATGGAGAATGTCACTTGTTGTGATAGAAAGCTCTATGGGAAAGGTATTGACATCCCGGGATGGTACTGTCAATGTAAAAAGGCTTCTGGAACTCAAACCGATGATAACTATTGAGTATGACCTGACTTTAGATAAGAAAAAGGCCTTAAAAAGAGTTTAAAAGTTAAATTTGTTTTATATATTTGCATTTGTTTCATTGTAAGTAAAAGTCTAGAATAAAAACAAGATTTTGAAAAGTTTCAATATGTTTGAGTCTTAAATGCTCATCCGAGACATCAGAATGTCCATCGTATCGGATTTACGCCACAATCAACCAAATCTGTATTTTGTTGTTCATCTCCAAGTTTTTACGCCAAGTTATTTGCTCGGTTGGTGAAAAGCAGTTTACGTAGTGTTTCGTTTTGTTGACATTGGTTTGAGATAATCTCAAAATTCTTTATTGTTTGTTTGGGCAGTATTTCAAGACATATGATACACGCTCGTTTAAATTCACATTGCATTGTAAATTCAGCAGCCCATACAGTTTCAACAATAGCATCGCATTGGTTTTTAACAGAACCCATTGTGACGTCTTTTCTCGGTTGATTAAACGAAAGAAAAAAGAAAAACAAAAAAAAACCCCCCCATTGTGCGCGCAATTCTATTTTGTGCCAGCTATTTGTTCTACTTTTTCAACCATTTCTCGTGTCGTTTATGCTGGTCATCACTTGCCGATCTGCATGGTTTGCAGAAACATTGAGCATTAATTAAAAAATTCTACTTTTGAAGGAAAAGTTTTCATGTTTAATAAAAAAAAAAAAGAGGAAGCTTAGTGTAGCACAATACAGATGACAACAAGTAGTTATTTTTATCAAAATTCCGATGGTGTGATATCGGTATTGAAAACATTAAGTCTACATTCCACATTAAACGACACCCAAATCCATTTTGTGGAATTTATCAAATCTTATATAAACAGCGTTATCACCTCAGTTTGAACAAATTTATTGGCCCTTAAATACATTAACAATTTTACACAAAAAAACAGAAACCACCATTCAACAAAACAAAGATCATATTCAAAGACCAACAAAAAAATAGTTAAAAAACACAAAACAAAAAAATGATGCAAAGTATTAGAATGACAATGAACGCTAAAAGAGCTGCCCAATTTTTATTTGGTTCCGTTTCTGCTGGTTTGCTTCTTAAAACTTGGAGCAAATTTCAAACAACCACCTCTTCGAAATTGATCAAAGCTATGGAATCCCAAAGAAAATAATTGGTCAATCTGCTGGCAGGTTTATGACAAGATTATTTCTACAAGATGAACGTGAAAACTCAGATATTTTATGATCAAATGTTTGCAAATTCATACATATATATATATTTGGTATTTAACTTTTAACTGAATTCTGTTTTTTTTTTTTTTTATTTTTTTTTGTTTTTTTCAACAATTTTTGAACTTGAACTGGAAAACAAAGAGTCAGAGACTCGGTACGAACTAAAAGTAGAATTATTTTTTTGTTTACAAAAACGTCAACAACCCTCCAAAAACAACAGAGAGCAAGCCGTATTGCAAATTGTTGTTAGAGTTTGCAATGTTTTTGGACTTCTTGGAAGAGCTCGAAGAACTTTGAGCGGAGCTTGAAGAAGAAGACGAAGAAGACGACGAAGATGAAGAAGAAATGCTCGATGCAGATTTCAACACACTTGAGCTGCTGGAAGTCGATGTTGCGTAAACGGCATTCAACTGGTTGGAAGACGGATAGGAAATTTTGGCGTCGATTTCTTTGGTATCAGTGTCGTAAATCTTGTAGGAAAAGGTGGAAGCAGGGGTGTAGTCCGTCAAGATTGCACCAGTATGATTTGCTGAAACACCGTTTTTAATCAAAGAAGCAATTTCAGTTGGTTGAGCAGGAATAGAAAAGTTTTGGACACCAAAGCTTGCATATTCCGAGGTGACTGCTGTTGGAACACACTGAATGATTTCGGTAGAGGTTTCTGGGGCTTCCAAGTCGGCTTCCTTTGTTGGTTGCAATTTTAAAGAGGCATACTGTTTTTGTAAATTCACAAAATCGTCTTGATACGTAACAGACCCGTCATCGGAGTCAACGGAGACTAGTCCGTAATTATTGGCTTCACTTGAATATTCATAAACCAACCCACCTGAAAAAGTGTTCAAAAGACCATTATCTTCGTTGTAAAGAGCTTGGGAAATCTGATTAAACGTTCTTGGTGTTTGTGCAATGGATCCAAACTCAGAAAAAAAGATTGGTCTACCAAGATACTTTCCAAAAGTTTCATTCAAAATGTTGTAACCACTGGTGGTCCATGTCGCATCGTTACCCCAAGCATAACTGTTGATACCGTAAAACTCTAAAGCAGATTCAGCCAAATCGGTGTCAACTGTTTTGCCGTCCAAAGAGTTACATTGCAAATACTGATAGGAAGGTAGTCTGATATCATCATTGTCCGCAGCAGAGTACCCAATAGGAATCGTAGAAGATCTGTTGGATGGTGGATGGGCAGACAAGTATTGTCTAATGTCTCTTTGAACAGCTCTGATGTATGGTGGGTCAATGTATGCGTAATCGTCTTGGTCGTTGATCACTTCATTCCCAGAAAAAAATCCCAAGACATTTGGATAGTTTTTGAAATTTTCAAGGAATTTGAATACTCTTGTCAAATAGGTGGAATCATACGTACCCGATGGATTTGATCTATCCAAGTTTTCCCCATAAAGAGGCCCGTTGACATCCAAAAGTACATAGATTCCTGCGTTGTTCAAAATAGTAAAACACTTGTCATGATCCAAATCTGGGTTCAAAGTGTAAACTCTGATTGTATTAATTCCCAATTGTTGAAAAACAAATGCGTCTCTTAAACAAACACCTTCATCGGTCAAGGCATCAGAGCCGGAGTTCGGATCGTATGCAGAGGAACCCCCAATCTGGTAGTCCAATCCTTTGATCAGGAAAACCTCATTGGTCTCTGGATCATTTCTGGAAGCATTTGGCTTGATAAATCTTGTTCCGTTGATATGCAATGGTGGCAACGCATAGCAGCATTGCATCAGGCAAAGCATTGTAGTCAAAGACACGGCCAACTTGTTAAACAGTGAACCCTTCATTTGTAAGCAGGTGTGTTAGTATGTCTTATTTGTTTGCGTTGTTGTTGTTGTTGTTGTTGTTGTTGTTGATTTCATTTTTTAATTTATCATTCAAGCAACAACAGAAACATATCAAACAATGCGAGATTTGCGAAAATTTTAGAGTTTTAGTTTGTTGTTGTTGTTTTTTTTTTTTTATGTTCGATGCTGCAAATAAGCTTTTTTATCAAGATTTTTTTGTTGTGTGTTTTTTTCTTTCGTTTGTTTCTCCTCAGGGTTCTGTGTGTTTTCTGTGCGAAATTTAACACGGTTGGAATTCTAAACGCGTCACGGCTAGTCTCTGGAGATCTAAGTGATGCTTACAACTTTTTTTTTTTTCAGTTTAAAAAGGATATAGAAGAGTTACATACGTTGCAACGCTAATTGGTCCCACTCATAATTCGTCGAAATACTTTTGTGATGCTTTGGCAGAGTCCATACCAATAGGCATGATGATATGATAGTCAATGAACAAGTCGCCTTCTTCGTTGCCGTCATCGAAAGGCATTCCAAAACCGCTCTTCACTTCAATTTCACCTTCGATCACACGTTCTCCAGATTGTCTTTTTAGTTTGATTTTGTTCATTGTTGGGTCAAAGAACTCAAGTTCTCTTTCCCAGTTTCCCAAAAGGGCTTCTTTCAACGACAAGTATTCAGTTCTGTACAAGTTGTTTCCTCTTCTTCTATACCCCATGTTGTCCCTTTCGCTTTCGCTAAATTGCACAACAATGTCCCCTTGTTCGTGGCCTGGATACAGCTCACCTTGTCCTTCAAGAACAGCTTTGTATTCCCTTATAGCGCCCTTTGGAAGGTCTACAGTGGTTTCTTTATTTTCTTGAACCACCGTTTGCCCGTGACATTTGCCACATTTTTCCTTCAACGTTTTTCCTTGTCCGTTACACAGGTCACACTGTTGCTGAATTTTTTGGATCATCGGTCCTTGTCTAAACTGTCTGATCAATATACCGTGACCCTGACATCTGCCACATGTTTCCAATTTCCCACCTTGCCCGTTGCATTGACGACAAGCAGTTCTCAAAGGAAGTTCAAAAGTCAACGTGTCTCCCAAATAGTACTGTCTTAAACTTATTGGCGTCTGAAATTGAATGGTTGGAGTTTTAGGAGTTCTGTGTTGAAACCCACCACCATTAGCCCCTCCACCGCCTCCAAAAAATTGATGAAACATATCCATTGGATCCTGGAACGGTTGGTGGCCACCTTGTTGACCTGCTTGTTGTGCTTGTTTCACTGCCTCAGCGCCATGGCGATCAAAAATTGTTTTCTTTTCAGAGTCGCTCAACACCTCGTATGCCTCCCCTATTTCAATAAACTTATGGTGAGCCTCCTCATTGTCGGGATTCTTGTCCGGATGAAACTTCTTGGACAATTGTCTATAAGCAGACTTTATTTCCTTTTCGCTAGCAGTTCGCTCAATTCCCAAAATCTTGTAGTAGTCTTGAGCAAAAACGGAACTGATCAGCCAAAAAAAGTTCAGCACAAACAAAGAGTATAACGAAAATTTCATTGTGTTTTTGGTTTATATTATCTTTCTTTGATATTAGCGCTTGATGTTAATGACAGTAGAAAATAGCAGAAAGACAAGTAAGTGAATGAACCAAAGTGTTACTTGAAGCCTTTTTCTTGATTCTTCCAAATATGCACACTTTCGCAACTCAATGGGTTATCTTTTTCTATTTTAAAACGCATTTGTATTTTGAAAACTCATATTTTTCACACACTGCAAGACGTGTAAATAACAGCAAAACATTATTAAAACTTTTCTTCTTGCCTTCACAAAGCCGTTTCGTGTTTCTATTTGAGAAAAAAAAAAAAAAAAAAAAAAAAAAAAAAAAGTCCCGTCACGACGCATACTCGACGGAAGTTCTGCAAACACACAAGCGTCATGTGCTTTCTTGCGTAAAGCAGTTGGGTCTAGCAAAGACATCATCATCAAGGATAGTTGCGTGTCCTGGGTCGTTTTATGATTTGTGTGAAATGTTTGAAATGAAGCCTTTATTTTATGTAATTCACATGCAACTCATTCTATTGATTAGGCTACAAAAGCACGGATACGCAAAGTGAAATAGGCTGCTTACACTTATACTAATGGGCAACGAAATTTTCAATATAGGTATTTCGCATAGATCTAACCATTTACTCACTCAATTTTACAATCTGCAAGAGTCGCTATTGTACGCTAAAACAGCAGGTGGTTTGAGAAAAAATGAGCCCTCGGTGTATTTGAGCACGAAAATCGACAAAATTAACAAGCTAGTGGATTACACGCCCAGATGCTTGCTATGGGATGCGAAAAATGGGAACGGGTCTTTGGGAAAATACCAGTACGCTGCAACCTCTACTCATGACTATTTTTTTCACGATAACAAAATTAATGGCAAGGACCAGGCCAGCTGGGGCGATCCTGGTGTGTCCGTGGAAGTTCAAGCACATACGAGGATTCCGAAATCTATTTTTCAAAACAACTTAGATCAAGGCATAGCTCAACCAAGCTCTGAAGATTTGAACGGTAATACAATGGATAATTTCCAGTACTGGAGCGACTACAACAAGCTCATATACCACCCACAGACATTGTTTAGTTGCCAAGACTGGTATCATGATGAAGGTTCGGCGTCTGGAATTCCGACAAATGTTTCGTTATCTTCAAACACAGCACTTGGAAAGGGGAAAAGTGAGGGTCCTTCTGACTCCTCTTTTATTACTCATTTTATTCACTCGCAAGCAGGAATTGAGGAGTATCACAAATTGAGTTCGGACCTGTGGGATAGCAATTTACACTACTGGCTAGAACAATCTGATAATTTAAATCATATCAACATAGTGTCAGAGTTTGACACTGCGTGGGGAGCTCTATCCAATGAGCTACTCAAATCTTTGAAAGAAGAAATGCCTAAGATATCGATTTTCCAATTTTCTTTAGCGAATATTCAACCTGCAACAAGCAATGGACTTCTCAACATAATCACAAACACTTTGCAGTGCTTGGAAAATATCGATTTATTGTTCCCCTTGTACAACGAGGATAGCACCAAATCTTTGTACGACCAAACTAGTCAGCAAGCGGTTCTTTTTGAAACCATTGCTTCGTTGTTTGACAACACTGAATTAGCTACCAAGACTGTAAAGCAACCGCACGATTTGACCAATATGCTCACTTTGGACAGCCCTGAAAGAAAAATTATCACCAACATTACTTCAAATGTTACCCAATTTGATCAAGTATTGACTCAAGAACATGGTTTTTTTAGCAAATTCGCTTTGCCAACGTCATTCAAACCATGGAAACTTAAAAAAATAAAAAGTCATGTTTTCCATGAATGTGAGATCTACAGAGTAGACAATCCCGAGAAAGTGGATAAGCGTGACTTGTCCCAAGACTCAGTATTTACGTATGACCTAGACCGCTCACATATCAACACCTTTTTCACTGAACCATCAAAAGAAATTTTGGGTTTGCACTCATTAAATCTAAAAATACAAAATGATCCTATGGTGAACATTTTGAAATATTGGGAATCGGTACTGTCTTCTCCCTTTATCAGGAAAACAATGATGCAATTTCCAACCTCAGACATTGCCAGTCCAGAGGATATTGACGAACTCGTTGAAAAGATAGAAATTTTGAAGAGCACCTATCTTCTAAAAAATCAATATTCTTTGTATGATAGTGATGATACTTCAGACGAAGATGATGATAATTGAATGGAGCAGTGCTGTTTTGAAAATAACTTGTAGGCAGATTCTTTGTACATAAAACAACCAACACTCCTTGCATTTTTTTTGATGTTTTGATCCAAGTTTTAATAAACCAATTGTACAAAAAACTTTGTTTATTTTATTATTTGTATAGCTGCTACTCAATGTAAGCAACCTCCTCAGTTCGAAAAAGTAAACTAAAAAATGTGGTTCAATTTTGTAAACCACGTGACTATTTATTTGGGCTTGCAAAGATCTGTATTTCCAAATGTGATGGATTTTTGACAATCCTAAGTCAATTGAAACTTTGTAGCTCATCCATCACCAAGTGTCCAAGTTTCATCCACTAAAAAAAAAAAGTAAAGCAAAAAACAAAAGGATTTCCTTAACACTAACTTTAAAAATGGCTTCTGTAATACCTGCCATTGCGAGAAAAAAAATAATTGTTATCGTGGGCACTACTGGGGTTGGAAAGTCTCAGTTGTCCATAGACCTTGCCTCAAAGTTCAACGGGGAGGTCATCAATTCTGACTCAATGCAAGTGTACAAGCACGTTTCTACTGTTAACAACAAACATCCGTTGGAAGAAAGAAACGGGATCCCCCACCATGTCATGGATTTGATAGATTTAGACGATGATTATAACATTCACAAGTTTGAGAAAGATTGCCTGCAGTCCATCCGCTCTATCCATTCAAGAGGCAAACTGCCTATTGTGGTTGGTGGAACTCACTACTATTTGCAATCCTTGTTTGATAAAAAAATAGACCAAGATTACAATAGCGATTTGATTGATCCCAATCACAAACTGTTTTTGGAAGAAAATGACTCAAACTACAAAGTTTTGTATGAGCGATTGTGTCAAATTGATCCCTACGTTTCAACCAAGTTCCATCCAAATGACGGCAGAAGAATTAAAAGAATGCTTGAGATTTTTTATTCCACTGGCCAAAAACCAAGCGATATCTTCACCAACCAAAAGTTCAACTTGAAATTTGATACACTTTTCCTATGGGTGTACAGCAACCCAGCAGAGTTGAGTGCTAGGCTGGATTTGAGGGTTGATAAGATGATGAAAGTTGGGAGTGGTGGTCTGGAAGATGTTCAGTTGTTGTACAAATTGTATCAGCACGGAAAAATGACTCCACAAAGTTTGGATCACGGCATATGGCAAGTCATTGGCTTTAAAGAGTTTTTACCATGGTTATTGGATGGTGAAAAGGATGCTGGCAAGTTCCAGGAAGGGATAGAAAGAATGAAAATCAAAACGAGGCAGTATGCGAAATCTCAAGTCAAATGGATCAAAAATACACTAATTCCAGATATAAAGGGGTCCAACATGTACATATTAGATGCTACTGATTTGAGCAAATGGCATCAGCTAGTTGCTGAAACTGCAGAACCCATCGTGCAGAAATTTTTGGAAGATGATAAAGCATTGGAAGGGGTCGTTCAGGCTCCTGATCACTTGCAGTCTTTGCTTGAAAGTGATTTCCACAAGAACTCTAAAAATGTTGACAACCCGAAGACATTGAACCTGGGAAAAAAATACGTTTGCGAAATTTGTCATGACAAGGACCAAGACAAATTGATATTCATTGGAGATAAATCGTGGAGCGACCATTTAAATGGCAGAAAACACAGAACCACAATCAGAAAAACAGAAAAACGGAAGAATTACGAGATTTGGAAACTGAAGCAGCAGAACACAGAAGAGAACGAAACTGCAAAAAATATTTCTTCTTAAAAAGTTAAAAGCAGTTCACGAGCTTTGAATCCGCGACTCAAGACTATCGTAAAACTTCAGACCGTTGTTTACCTGCTCCTTAATCTTCAAAAAGTTGGCCTGCTGTGTTTTGTACTGGTTTAGTACGGTATAGTTTTCTACAGATAATTGAAAAGCATTTTCAAATGAAAGCTGCTTCAACTTGCTAATCAAAAGTTCATTGGTTCTAGTCCAGCTCTGAATCATCGCAGTGTAACTTTTGTATGTCAATCTTAGAAATTTGGCATACTCATCTTCCAAGTTTTCATTTTTGGCGTTTCCATTCAGGCTAATAAAATAATTGAAAAATCCTGGTTCAATTTTCTGCAGTTCAGCTAATTTCATCTTCCGTGACTCAATGTTATTTTCGACTTGCAAAATGATTGGATCAGAGGAAAAACTGATGTTTAGGTGGTTTGTGATAAGATTTTTATTGATATGCCCAAAGTTTTGAATGTTGGTCGTGTCGACATTAGCTCCTTGCTGTAAGTATTCTAATAGCGTTGAGCACTCTGTTTGTTTCTGCAAATTTCCACTAACATTAGCAGTTTGCAGCAAGCTCTTTAAAACATTCTCAAGTTCCTGTCTTCGATTTGGCAAATACTCAAGCAGATTCTTCTCCACAGACTCGTAGTCCCGAAGCGCAATGGGCGGGTCAAGGTTCACCGAATTGGTAAATCCCTGTGGCAAGTGCACTATGAGTTGGTCAAGTAATCTTTGTACCACTTCAACCAGCTGCACAGCTATATACTCTTTCTCCATTATATTAAAAGACTGGGCCTTTGCAATCATTTTGAAAGGAATCGCATTTTGTAGAAATTGATCGCCTTCTGCTGAGTGGTCCATATCAACAAACTTTACCAAAGAAAAAGGTTCTGGTTTCTGTACTTCAAATGTAGCTTGCTTTGCACCAAAAAAATCGTACTCTCTTTGAGTTATTTTGATTTGCTCGTCTATAAATTCTTTGAAAACATGAATGTCATGATCGCCATTTGCTTGTTCTGCTGCAATATTCATGATTAGCTTGAAACAATCCTTTAAGCACAAAAGTTTCATACCTTCTAAAGTACCTTCTAGAGTCAATGATAGTCGGTAAAGTGAAACAGCCTCAAAATAATAATGCTTCCCGGCGAGCAAAGCTTCCCATTGGCTCGTCATTATATTTGATTTTTTACTGCTTTCACTTGCAGCCAAATAATAGTCCGATGTTTGCTTAGCTAGACGAGCAACCGTTTTGTTGCCGAGTTTCCCATCCCTCACAGCCTTGAGCCAAAACATTTCTTGTGCTTGAGCTTTCATAAGGGTTAGAATACTCTCAAGGGTGTTGCGGTCTTCTTGCTCACCCAGGCTACTAAGTACTCCCTGGAAACAGGTTGCGGCTTGTTGGAACAATTTGCAGCTCTGCACTATACTCTTTGAATCTGATTTGCAAAAGTTTTCTACACCTAACAAAGAGTACATGCATCCAATGTTGTACAGGATATTCTGCTCTTCAAATTTGAAGCTTGTTGACACCATAGATTTCGCTTTGAAGCTTAATGTTTCAATCCAAGTGAATTCAATGTCCGAGTTACTCCCTTCAAAAATGTAGGCTAATTTTTGTACCATTGCATAGTACAAAATCAGGTTTTGTAGGTCATCAAAAGAAATGTCCAATTTAAAAAGTCGCTTCCTTGTTTGATGAGCTTTGTCGATGTCTTTGAAAGGTATGTTACAAAATGCAGATAGGTGATTTGACTCAATGAATTTGCTTAGCTGCTCGCTCAAATCAATTGGAATTGTTTTTCTAAAGGGTATAGGTAATAGTTCAGGCATCTCATAAAGTATTGGCAGCTATTGCCTTGGAAGCCACGCACTGTTTTCTGGTTGTCCTGCTTAGATATAAACCTTTATAAACGAATCTTACTTGATGCACAACCATATGGCAATTTGTTTCCCATTCTGTATGCATTGAGGCGCGAATTTACGCGAGAATTTGAAACTTTCTGATGGGGCAAAACTCGTGTGAAGCACATGACCGGTGCTAACTTTACTACAGCGAAGAACAAGCGCTACTATATAATTCTCTAAAATCAACACTACATTAAGGTACAAAGGTCATTGTATAAGAAATAAAGTATATTTACTCAAAAAGTTTACCTCTAGTGGTGTCGTCAAAAGTTATATCATTTTGAGCGTCGACAAAGGCATCGGAAATTTCCTCATCAATTTGAGCAGGGTGCTTATTTGCAGTGGTATGCATGTTCACACTTGGTGAGTTGGACTTGATCGATCCAAAATTGCTTGAATTGCTCATTCTTTTCAGCGACGACCTTTTCAGTTTTGTCTGAGCACTAGATTTTCCATAGTTTTCAAGACCAATCACCTCTTCTTCGTCTGGATCACGAATTGGTATTTCCGAAGACTGATCATTCAATTCAGATAACAAAAAAGTAATGTTCGTAACTTTTGATTTGACTGATTGCGACGCGCGATTTGTCAAAGGTCCTGTATTTGGCAAAGAGGAATTTGTTTTTGATGGCTTAACATACTTACGCAATTGGGATACCGATGGCTTTTTGTAGGATAAACTGTGCAAAGATTTGGATTCGGGATGGACGTCATTGGACACCGCTCTTTGTTTTGGACTGCTGAGTGGATGCATAGAAGGACTAGAAAGTGGCGTCATTTTCAACATGTTTGAAAGGGTAGTGTTCATCAAACTGTCCACAATATCAGCTTCACTTTTGTCTTCAGTGTTTATTTGTCCCTCAACAATCGCTTTGTAGGAAGGTGCTTTACTTTGGAAACCATTTTTCTGAGATTCCACGTCAGTTGTCGATCTAGATACTGTTCTGATGGAAGTGTCACCGGCAGCTGATGGAATGGTTCTCAATATTTGCTGTCCCTTTGCAGAGTACCTGTTAGCTCCTTCGTCTATGTAAAAGTTCAAAAGAGATTCGTTTGTGAAAACCGTTGAATGTTTTTGGTGTCCAATGGCTTGCTGTTCGTAATCTTTCAAGTTCAAAAATTTTGAAGCTTGTAAATGATATTGGTAATACTGAACGTTGGGTTTACAATTTTCTGGCTGCTGGAAAAAAACCAACCCCGCCAACAGTGCAATTGGTCCAAACCGTTGAAAAGATTGACCAAGCAATGTTTGCGCCATCGTGCTTGATTCACTTGTGGGATTTCTGTTGTTTACAATGGCGAGCGTTTGGTAAAACTTTAGCATGGAATTCGTGTTGACACTACTTGTTTGGATCATGCGGAATATATTTTGGAGGTTTTCCATGTCGGGATAAGTTTTATCCATTAGATTGATGAACAATTCAAAAGAAATGCACTCTGTGTTTTGTGCTTTAACCAGGGAAAGAAGACAATTTAGATCTTCGATCAAAACGGTTTTCACCCTTTGTTGTTTTTCACCGGAGTTGGCGCCGCTGCTTTGCGGCAAATTCCCACTTTCATTTGTATTCAACCTTCTCAAAAACTCCTGAATCACGTCAAATGTTTGATCTTTATAGAAAGTTCTTGTGTTCAAATCGCCAATAGTAACCGTACACTGCGCAACAATGTCTTTGTCTTCTACCTTGGACAATTGGAAATTCAGCAAATTTTTGATGGTATCCACGACACTCAAACCAACAATACTCACTTCAGTGTAGACCAAAGTGGACACTAATTTCAGCAAAACAACAGCGTCTTTCGATGACGAGGAGTAAACAATTGCATTGACAATAATAATGATGGCTATGTATCTTGTTTGCACAGGAATCCCATTAACAACAAACTCAAATAGCTCTTTGTTTGGAGTTTCAATCAAAACTTTAATCAAAGCTCTGATAGAGATTGGCAAAATATCTGTTTCCAAAGTGTTGAAGTATTTTTTCAAGGAAATGATCGACAAGTCTTGTGTCTTTTCGTCCGCATAGTCATCCAATCCAAGCTGCCTATGGGTTATTGATCTTGTCAATGTTAATCTTTTATTCAATGCATCGTCTTCTGAAATCTGGGTATTCAAATCTGGTGTCAAGTAGTGAGGGTGAATTTGCTGAAATAGTTTCAAGGATTGATAAGCGCCATGGAAAAGCTGATCCCTCAATGAAGAGATAAATTTAATGCCTTTTATTCCTGTAATGGCAATGCATCCTTTCAAAATGTACTCATTGTAATTGCTTGCTTGAGGAGAGTCGTGGGAAGACCGACCGCATATTGTCGTGAAATATAGGGCTATGAATTTTTCGAATGAGGTGAGTTGATTTGGGGTAATCAAATTGACATCGATTATGGAGCAAAGATTCTCCAAAACTTGAATCAAGCCTTGAACAATTGACGAATCTCCATTGATGGACTTGTTGTCTTCAATGGTAAGTAGTATTTTCAAGAAATTGGATAAAAAAATGCTCAAGTTCTCTTTACAGCTGACTATTATTTTCCCCATCAATTCCAAGGTAACAGCAATGTTTCCTATTCTTCTTCCGTGGATATCTTTCATAGACCTTTTCAAAAGGTACACTGAAACTTTGTCCAATTTCGTTCTTCTGCTGTTGACATAGTATATCAAATAAGATGTTTCGGACGATTTGGCTCTTTTCTCAGTGGTCTTACCCGTAGGATAGCATTGATTGACCAATCGTTGGTGCTTTGTGGAAAAAAGGTTCCTCAACGCCATTTATGCTTTTATGTTTTTCCACTTGGTTTATTTCTTCTTCTTAACGAGAATCGCGCCTTTGCCAATAGCTTAGATCTTGAAATGGTTTTATCTTGGATTGAGTTCTTTTAATTGCTGCTGGGTTTGAGTGTTGTTTTTACTTGAGATGAAAATGCTGACAATTGCAATGACCAGGACTGTTTGTGTAGACGTGCATGAGATAAATTGCTTAAACCTTCAATTATATTTAGAGTTCAAAGAGGGATTACTTATTTCTCAAAAGTGGGAAAGCAAAGCGTTATGAGCTAAATGCGCTAAACTGAAAAAAAAAAAAACCAAAAAAAAAAAACAAACCAAAAAAAAACCAAAAAAAAACATAAAAAACACACAGTGCCATTCGCGTCGGTTTGCCCGATCGGCTTTTAACAAAAAGTAATGACAGATGATAGTAGAGTGAACCATCAGCACGTTTGAATCTACCACTGACAGCATAGAGATCTAAAAGATGATCCCAAAGCAACGTTTGTTGGTGTAGAGTAGAAGGGAAAGCTATTAAACAGACCAGTGTGACACATTTGAAGCACACTTTTAATAATGGCAGTGCCAGTGTATGTTAAAGGTGGGTCGTGGACCCAAACCGAAGACCAGATATTGAAAGCCGCTGTTTCAAAGTATGGTTTACAGAAGTGGAATAAGATTGCGTCATTGATCTTGAAGAAAACTGGTCCACAGTGCAAGCAAAGGTGGGAGGAGTATTTGAACCCGCTGCTGAACTTTCAGAGTTTCACCACCACAGAGGACAGCAAGTTGATGGAGTTGGCCAAGTACTATCCAAACCAATGGAGGACCATTGCTGATATCATGGGCAGGACTGCACAACTTTGCATTGACCGATATAACCAGTTGATATCAAAAATGGCATCAACAGATATGGACATTGGTAAAGGACCCTTTGGCTCTTACAGTTTGAAAGTTGGTGAAACAAACCCTAATAACGAAACGTTACCGGCAAAGCCTTCAGTGGTGAGCAGTGCTTCCAAAGACAAAAATTTAAGTGAAACGGATCAAGTCAAATTGCAAGGTCTTGTGGACGATGAAAGAGAGATGGTTGCTGATGCGAAAGCCAGATTGATGAATACCCAAGGAAGAAAAGCTAGCAAAAAAGCCAGAGAACGGATGCTAGAAGAAAGCAAAAAGATTGCTTTGATACAGAAAAGAAGAGAGTTGAAACAAGCTGGGATTCACACGAAGCTCGATCCACCTAAAAAGGGGAAGTATGATAATGCCATTGATTACAACGCAGAAGTGGTGTACGAACACCAGCCTTTGCCTGGAAGATTTGATACATCCAAAGAGGTAGCCGTTGATGAGAAAAATAAGGAAAGGTTTGAGAAAAAAGTTGACCGAGAAGGCTTGAAAAGAGTTTTCAAAGACTTTGAAAAACAGAGCAAGAGTGTTAGTGACTCAACTGAGGATGGAAGTGATGCCGCGCTGGGTTCGAATAAAAAACAAAAGATTTTTAATGCACAAGAAGAAACGAAGCACGTATCAGGTGCAGACATGGCTATCAACGAATTTAAAAAGCCGATCTTGGACCTAAGTTTTGATGGACTCAGGGACAAAGACTCTCCAATAAGCACAGCCACTGATGGTGTTTCTCGGGCTGCACTTGAAAGTAAGAAACAGTTTGTTCATGAGCTTTTGGCCAATTTGCCGCCTCCGTTGAACGATTTCGAGATAGTTGTTGATGAATCTCGTGACGATGAAATGCCTGCTGTGCAGAAAGACCATATGGAAACGAAATATAACAAAAATTTCAAAAGCGGACAAACCATTGCTCCAAACACGCCATCTCTTGAAAACGGTGGAATTGTTGGCACACATGATTATTATATTGCAAAAGCAAATCAAGAGATCGACGCAATTTGCTGTCAAACTCATACGGATATGAACAGGCATGCCAACTTACCTTCTATGACTCAACCGCTTTTTGACAAAACTGAGCCACGCCTTGCGGAGGTAACTTTTCTAGAAAAGAATATCAAAGATTTGAATCGGGCCATATTGCATTTGCAAAAACTGAACCGGTACATTTCCGAGCAAGTTATTGAAACAAACGAAAACTTGAAAACAAAAATAGTTACAGAGCTGACTCCAGAGTATTTGTTTGCAACAAGTGCCTACAGAAACGAGTACTACAAATATTTGAACACTATGAACGCCATTAGTGTGCGGAGAAAAAGATTGCTCAATGACTTGAACTTGGCGAAAAAATGAGTTTGCTTTTCTTGGTCTGAACATTTAATACTAATGGTGAGGCTCCAAGACATTTTTGCTGCTTGCTTGCTGAACTACAAGAAAACTCTTATTTGTTGGTGAATCAAAATTTGTATTGGCGCATTATGATGTTCTTTTTATGCAAATAAAGACAAGCGGGTAAGCGCACGCGCGACCTTGATGTTTCTAGAATTTTTTTTTTTTTTTTTTTTTCCCGGTTCTTTGTCTCAAAATTTTTCGCATTTTCATCGAAACTTTCCGTTTTATCCAAAAAAAAGACAAACCTGATGCTAATACTATTTTGAAGTTGCATAACTGATCGCACAGAGATATTTAAATGGGTCCTTTGAATCGAGTAAGTGCATTCTGAAATGATTAAAAAAAAAAAGTACCCAAATATCAAAGAAAACCAATCAGAAGACGCACTGTTGAAACAAGAAAGAAGGAAAAATAAAAATAAAAAAAATGGCCGTTATTAGATATACCGAAGAAGAATTGTTGGAATTGCAACCATTGGCTGTTGTTCCAAAGGATTTTGATCCAAAAGAATTCAACGACTTGGTTAGCAAAGTTAGTGAAATCTTGGCTTTGAGAGAAGAGGAGTACGAAAAACACCATGGTTTTGGTAACAGAAGAAGATCTTCTCACCATTTCAACGCCAAACCAAAAGTGCACAAGCACAAACCAAAGGTCACCACTGATGCTGATGGTTGGTCTTCTTTGGACTCTGAAAAACCAGAAAAAACTTCTTTTGCTTTTTCGGAAACCAGCAACAACAACGGTTCCGACAGCAAAAAATTGGAGACTGTCAAAGTCAGACCAAACAACAAGAACATCAGTTCTTCAAGACCTGCGGACTCCAGAGACATCATTGCGGACAAGAACACCGTGGCATTCAATGCCTTTGCTGCTTTGGAAAGCGACGAAGACGAGTAAGCGAGCACAGTAAGCACCGCGGAAGAATTGTGGGTTTAACACAGTCTTGACTTGCTTGTTTTATATGTAGTATTATTGTCTTTATTTAGTTTACATAGAAATACAATAACGTTGCTTTCAGCTCCATTTTTACAAGAGCGACTGAATGGTAAGTTCAGGCAATCACAGATTTGCACATCTTTCTTCTTTTCCAAGGTATATTTTAGTAAAACAGTTATGAGTTCATCGCCTTCTTTGGCTCAATGTTAGAAAAGTCGCGTGCGTTTCTTTTTTCTTGGAGCTCAATTTTTTTCCGGATGATTTTGTATTTATGAGTGCTAAGATGCTTTTACTCTTGATATAATCACAAGCTGCAACATCTTCTGGAGCAGCATAAAGTAGAAAAGCTTTTCTTAATTTGGACTTTAAACGAAACAAGAATAGAACCAAGCAACTTTTTTTATTTATTTTTAGGCAAAACAAAGCAAACAAAGCAAACACTACAAATACATATTCGCAATATGTACAGATCAAGAAGAATGGATATCGGTGCCAACCCACTAGCAACACCTATTGTCATCCATAAAACGGCAGCACCAAGACACATTGACGAGCAAGAGGTCTTGCAGTTCATTTCGAATTTTGTTGCCACTAGAGAAGACGAACTAAATAGCATCAACAGCATAACTCTTGGAGGCGGCACCTCGGGTGTTTCGGAAACGGGTACACAAGTTAACCAGTCGGCCAATGCCTCACAGTACATTTCCCAGTTGAAGAGAATTGAAAGAGATTTCAAAGGGCTACCCCCTACCATCTACAATCCAACTCCTGCAGATTCCATTGAAACTGTTTCTGTTGAAGAACCAGAAGTCGTGGAGACTGAAACCGGGACAGAACTGGTCTCCAAATCGGTTACAGGGGGCACTAAAAAGACTTTTGCTTAAGTGGGTTGTCCTTTTTTGGCAAGCATTTTTTACGCGTTTTATGTTGTTTTTATTCCAGTTGTTTTGAGTCTAAGATCTACCGAACATGTATATGCTTCACCATTAGCAACCAATCAAACGTTCCTCTGCTTTATTTGACATTTTATTCTTGTGTAAAAGATATAATAGATCAAAAATCTAAAAACAATGAATATAATTCCTTGCTAGCTGCAGATAAAATAACTCTTATAACCTTTTTGTTCTCCAATAGTAGCTTTTTATTTTGTTTTTTTTTCCGCGATGAGAAGAATATAAAAGCGGTCTTTTCAACTCGGTTGTTATTTCAAATTGAGGAAATATTCAGGATTGTGAGTTTCATTCATACTAGCTGAAAGATCAAACTAGTTTGAGCCAAAAAAAGCCTAAATAACCCCACCCTGCAATGATCAATCCATCAGTTTTGAATGTTTTTGTGGTTTTACTAGTTGTGGCAGTTAGTTTCATGAAAAATAACAAAAAAGTTCAGAATTTTTTGATTTCCAAAATTGAAACGTTGTTATACAAAAATTTGAAAACAACAAGAGATTTGGAAAACAGTTTCAGCAAAGTGCCTGTGTCTTTTGATAGCGGTTTAGGAAACATAAACCCATTTTTCACAAACGGAGCTGCTTACACTTTGAAAGATCTATACGATGGCCTATGCGCTTTCAAGATGTACGAAATGAAAAGCTTACAGTATAACAATGTCATCAGAAAAAGGTACAACAGTTTGCCTAAAGCCCAGTTTGAATTGGTGAAGACCATCAAATATGGAGAAAAACTAGATGCGGTGGACAACACTGTTGTAGAGGTGAATCAGGTGTTTATGAACTCTTTGATCACTTCGTATCTTGAAAACAACAAAACTGTGAAACAGAAACTTGAAGAGCACGATCCCGAATTGCAGTTGAGAACTCCGATCAATTCCAATGGAATTGCTTTCCATCGTATAGTGGAAACTTTGAACCATTTGGTGAGAGATTATTCTGAGGATATGTTCAACATGGAGACAAAACCTTTGCTCGAATACATTCAATCTAGGCTAAACACAATCAAATCCTTGAAAAGTGAAGCAAATTTGAATAATGGGAAAACTTGTATTATTCTTCCTGGTAGTGGTGTAGGGAGAATTGCTCATGAAGTTGCAACTGAACATCCAAACGCAAACGTCCACAGTATTGAGTTCAGTAGCCTGATGTACTTGGCAAACCAATTTGTTTACGGTGGAAAAGAAACGTCCAGTGTTTCTCCTTTCTGTAATTATTACTCCAACCACTTAAACACAGAGGATCAATTGCGGAAATTTGAATTGCCATTGGGAGCATTTACAAAACCAGAAAATTTGAAAGCGCACTATGGAGACTTTACCAAATTTACATTAGCCAGTGACGAAAATGAGTACCAAAATATTGTCATTGTGACTGCGTTTTTCATTGACACTGCTGAAAACTTGTTATCCTATTTGGATGCAATTGAAAGTTTCCAGAGGAACTTGGCGGACAACAAAAAGAGCACTTTGCACTGGATTAACATTGGTCCTTTGAAATATGGAACTAAGCCAATGATCCAATTAACTAAAAAAGAGTTGACCTTATTGAGAAAGGAGAGAGGCTGGTTGGATTTGCAAGAACTATGTGATACAAGCAAGAATATTGGGTATATTACCGACGAGAAAAGTCTTTACAAAAGTTATTACTCTGTTCTGCAGTTTCATGCTACCAAAAAATAACTTTTTCAACGGTTCTTCATGCCGCTTTGACACTAATGTACAACACATCTTACTCTAATTATATAATCATTTTTTTTTTTTTTTTAATACTTACTGAGATTATTTGCTTCTATTCACTGCGGCGGTATTTGCTCTGCACAATTGTGACACGCATTCCAAAACTCAATCAAGCAACTATACTGTCGGTTTTATTTATTTGGATTTGCTTGTCTTGACCAGCACTGATGATCCCTCCTATCTTAGAAGACCATTCAGTGGCGAAAACTTTATTATCTTGTTGTGACAACTCTCTAGTGATAGTGTATAATGGTTTTGTTGATCTCGTGTCCCAGATTTTCACAGTTCCATCGTGAGAACCAGAACAAAACATGTATTGGTTTGTTGGACATGCACTCAAGGAGGAAACAAAGTTTTTATGACCAATCAGTTGTTCGTTGGTCACTTTGGTTGTTGATCTCGGATCGTGCAAGGTGATGTGTCTTGCACTAGACCCGCATGCCAACAAATTTAGTTGTGGTAGTTGCAATACGCTCAATAAAGAGTAAGAGGTGGTTTTTGTGTCGAAACATCTTCCTGTAACCAAGTCCCATGTTTTGATGGTATGATCCTGAGAAACAGAGTAAGCAATGGACTGGTCACTGTCGTCAAATATGATTTGTTCCACCGGTGCGGTGTGAGATTCCAAAATAGACAATGGAGCTCTTCTTCTGACAGATCCGTCTTTCAAAGCCAGTTTTCTTCTTTTTTGCTGCTGTGTGGATTGTCCTTTGTTTAGAGCAGAGTCATCAGCGTGAAGAGGATCAATTGTGGTCATTTCTTTGTAGTTTGTCGACCACAACCCAATGGTGTTATCGTACGATGCGGAAACCATTCTGTTGGAAGCTTGGTGAACATCAACAGAAACAACTGGTGCTTTGTGGCCTTCCAAAATGGCCAAAGTTTTCCCCTCTTCAATATCTTCATCATCGTCATCCCCGTTTCCTGCATGCTCTTCTCTTTTGGTTTTCCATAATCTCAAAGTTCTGTCGTTACTACCAGACACGATTCTTGTATCGTTGATGTATTTGACACATTTAATTGGAGCAGAATGTCCGGCATATTGTTTTCTAACTTGTCCACTTAGGTTCCATGTTCTAACAATCCCATCATAAGAACCAGAAATAATCAAATCGTCAACATTGTGCAAAGATGAGATCCAATCATCGTTGTTGAAACTGGTCAAATATGATGGTGGTAAAACAGCTCTTTTGTACTCCAAATTTAACAAGATTTCACTCGACAACCCTTTTTGTAGCAAATAATCTTTTAGTGAAACTCTTAGTAGTTCTCCATCAATCAAAAAATCAAACGGAACGGTTTCTGAACCAAATCTCGTCAACAAGTGATTAACAATTTCACTTAAACCATATCTCTTCAAATCAACTGGAACATACAATGGTTGTTCGTTCACTTTCAACGTTTCATCGGTTTCTTGTGTGAAAAACTTGATTTTCACCTGGGTGGTGTCAACTTGAGAAACACTGTTTTCTTGTTCGGCAGACATTGCGGAGTGTTGTTTGTTTGGTTGGTTTCTGTAACTTGACTTGTGTATTTACAATTGTTTGAGTATATACTTGTAGAAAAGTGTTTTATATGCAACCTTTCCGTTCAGATGCTCATCAGGCAATTCTACATTTTGGCTCATTCTCGGAAATCATATTTTTGTCATTGAAATTTCAAAAAGAAATGTTTCAATTTAGTGGGCACGTGACTGAATTTTGCGTGGGCGTATGTCAACCCAAACAATGTGAGCTGACCGCGGGTTTGTCTTTGAGACAATGACGAGTTAAGCTAAACTGGTTGATTAAGCCTCTATGTATTCCAACAAGATTCATTTACGAATTTTTTGAATCCCACGATTATAGCCTTTACGACTTGTTATGAAAACACAGCCTTTCCACCCAGCCTTTATGCATCTCCATACAGGAAGAAATATATAACAATAGGTCAAGTTAAGATAAAGATGTATGGACTACGTAGTTACCAATATAAGAGTTAAAATAATCTCGAAAATCAGTATGAGGACGTTATCCAAATAAAAATGGAACAAAATGAATTGTTCCTTTGATCTAGCTCTTCTTTTCCCCTCTAGTCATTTATGGTATAATTTTTGTAAATGGTACAGTGAATAGAATGCCTTAATATGTTTCGTATCGGTTTTTTTTCCATCTTTTCACTTCATAATAAGCCAAGTGACCACTCTTAAATTGAAAGTCTGTAACCATTGAATAACAAAACAGCTTGCTCATATATATACCCAATTAAAGAAAACCATCACAAGTCAACTTTGTCATTATTTGAGTCTCTGTTTGAATGTTATATTTTCAATCACAAAAGAAAAGTGCGTATTGGTCTGGGTAAGATTGATGGCATCGGCATTGAAAAAGGAGAGGGCTTTTTTTGTGGTAATTGTTTTACGTTCATCCTTGGTAATCTTCACGGTTTTTTAAAATCTAAGCACGTGTGCAAAAGTTTTTTTTTTTTTTTTGTTTTTTCTTTCTTTCGAAACTTTTTGTAAACCGGCCCGTTACCGCTTGCAAAATATTATTTTAGTTTATTTGTCTCCTGAGTCATAGCCAGATCTACTACATTGGACCGAAAGATCGGCCCGAAGTATACGAGCTTATTATTACCGAGCGAAACAAAATATAATTTTTCACTCTCCTGTACAATGACGAATATGCCGCTGTTCATTGAAAAAAGACTGAAAATTTTCATGATAATAATGATAATACAAAGATATATTTGTTGCAAAAAAACATATAATCCCCAACCAAAAGCACCTCAACCAGAGTAAAGCCCAAAAGAAAATTTATAAAAATGGCATCATCAGTCACCGGCCCAGTTCCGCTACCTCATTCTAGATACGATTTATCTACTTACTGGGGAAGAGTTAAACATTGTGCAGAAGTCAGTGATCCAAGAGAGTTACTAAATACCGACAAAGACCTAGATGCTGCTAAGAAAGTTATCAGTGATTATAGAAACGGGGTCTTGAAAACAACCACTCCTGAGTTTTGGGAAGCGAAAAAAAAGCTGGATTCGACAATCCATCCAGACACGGGAGAAAAAGTTTTACTGCCCTTTAGAATGTCTTGTTGTGTGATGAGCAACCTGGTTGTCTGTGTTGGGATGATGACTCCAGGTTTGGGCACAATGGGTACCATGTTTTGGCAATGGGCTAACCAGTCCTTGAACGTGGCAATCAATTCTGCCAACTCAAACAAATCCCACAAAATGAGCACTTCAACATTGATCACCAACTATACCGCAGCAGTCACTGCATCGTGTGGTGTTGCTGTTGGACTGAACAAATTGATTCCTAAATTGAAAAACTTGTCTCCAAATACAAAATTGATTTTGGGTAGATTGGTTCCATTTGCTGCAGTTGTTTCTGCAGGTATTGTCAATGTTTTCTTGATGAGAGGAGAAGAAATAAGGAAAGGGATCAATGTTTTTGACGAAAACGGTGATCAAGTTGGGGTTTCAAAGAAAGCCGCCGTTGTTGCTGTCGGTGAAACAGCAGCATCAAGAGTCATTAATGCTACGCCGATTATGGTTGTTCCACCATTATTGATGGTTAGATTGCAAAAAACTATTTTGAAAAACAAATCTTTTATGGTTCAGCAATTAGCAAGTCTTGGGATCATCACTTTGACCAGTTTTGTTGCCTTGCCATTTGCTCTGGCCGCGTTCCCTCAACACGAAGCTATTGCTTTGAAACATTTGGAGCCTGAATTGAGCAACAAGCAATTGACGACAAAAGACGGCAAAAAAATAGAAACTGTTTATTTCAACAGAGGTATGTAAAAAAAAAAAATGAATAAAAAAGCATGCATAAATATATATATATATACACATATATATACACATTTGCATTACACATGTTAGACTATTTTTGAGTTTATGTAGTTCAAAATGCTAGATGGCAATCCGTCAGCACTTTGGAACTCTTCAATAATGGATTGGTCAAGTGAAGGAAGCAAGTACGCACCTTTCCCACCTAGTCCAGTTCTGTAAATGTCATATTTGTAGTCATCTATCAAAGTTTTTTCGAAAAGCGCCATGTTTTCAAGAGCTTCTTTCCCATTTGTTTCATTGCCAACATCGTTCAAAATGGTTAGTGCACATCCACCACCGCCAGCACCAGTCAGCTTGGTGGCGCCCACTTGCAACTCTGTACTCAAGTTTACAATTTTTTCCAACCCAGGATGCGAAACGTTCATTGAAGTCAGTAAACCATGGTTGACTTTCACCAACTCCAACAAATCGTTCATCAATTTCGTTTTCTTTTTTACGTTCCCATTTTCATCGTTTAATTTGTATATATTAGTCAACGTTTCATGTCCCTTGTTGGTTATATGGCCCATTGCTTGGAAAATGGGATCAAAAATCAATGGGTTTTTTTGAAACAATATGTTCACATTCGAAACCAAAGTTTTTGTTGATTTTGGGATTTTTGTGTTTGTTAGAATCATTGGGATCTCTGGAAATTCATTTAAAATTTCCATTTTGTTTGTTACACCAGCACGCTGTTGTTCTGATGGATCAAGAAGTTTTTGAAACAACACAGCGTTCCCATATGTGGCCACTGCATTATCAATCCCACTTGGAGTTCCGTGTATGCATTTTTCTCCAATCAAACTAAATTTGTTTACCAAATCTTTGACTTCAGAATTTAATGTGTGTATGTTTTGAAATCTCGCGTCATTGGACAGTTTCATAAATGCTAGGGATAGACATACGGATATGGAAGCACTGGAACCCAGACCAGCCCCAATTGGCAAGTTTGATTTCAAAATGAATTTTGCGTTTGTCAATTTGGGACAAATGATAAAGTACAAGTACAAGAAACACAAAGCTGCAGCGTGATGCAACTGATTGGTGCAATCGGGCAATGTTTTGTGAAGCAACTCACCAATCATCTTGGCCAATGTGTCATCAAGATCCATGTTTTCAATGGATTTTTGTGCGGTTTGGGAGGCATTGCTGATTAGCTTTGAGGCGTAATTGGCACATTCTTGCAAGTCCTCTTTTGTCCATTCATGATCAAATTTGATATCAGGGAAACTCAGTTCCACAATTTCGGAGTTGTGTGTGTCTTGTCTTTTTGTTGGAACAACTAACAGGTATGTTCTCAATGTAGAGACAGCAGCAGCAATGGCTGGTTGACCGTACACAGCAGAGTGCTCACCAAAAATAATGACTTTTCCGGGAGCAGTTGCTACAAAGGGGCTGAATGCGGAGTCTTGTGTCATTTGGATGTTTGGCATGTTGTTGGTTTTCGTACAGTAATTGGCCTTAACTAAGGTCAATGAATTGGGTTGTTCTAGCCAACGCGTATATAGCTGGATTTTTCAATAACCGTTGTAACTCGTTTAGATTAGGTCAAAGAAATTGCTTAAACGATGGGGTGATGATTTTCGGTATAACTTAACCTTCAAAATCTGTTATCACGTGCTACATAAAGCCACTCAATTTAGTGCCCGGCTGATTACTATTTTTTTTTTTTTTTTAGGTTTGAAGATTGGCTGCATGTTTGTCGAGCCGTGGCTGCAAAAAGCCGGCTAAAAAATATTTGTCTCTGTTATAAAAAGAGTATAAGGTTCTTGGTATTGAGCTTTGGAAATACGTTATGAATAACAATTTTGATGGATCGTATTTCAAAGCAATCAGAACAACAAGAATATCCAAAGAGAAAAAAAAAATCTCCAAAAAAAAGTAGGGTATAATGACAGACTTGATACCTACAAAAGACGCCAACCACACAGGCGCAGCCACGGGCACCTCAGCAGCCCAAGGGGGTGCCAAATACAATGACAAGAATGAGAAGTATGAAGCCATGTTTCGTTCAGCAGAGATGTCTTTGGTCGAGATGTTTATTCCGTATGAAATTGCGCGTGCTGTTGCGTACAAGTTGGGGGACTTGGGGTTGATCCAGTTTCGTGATTTGAACACGAAGATCCGGGCTTTCCAAAGACATTTTGTTGATGACATCAAAAAGTTGGACAATATTGAGAGACAATACCAATATTTTTTGACGCTTTTGGACCAATATGGGATTGACTTGCACGATTTGCACTTGGACCCAGCTTATGACGACCAATTCAATGGGAGTGATGGAACTTTGCATTTCAGCAGTGTTCCTAATGCCGGGGACATTGACGAATTGGCCAATACTGCAAATGTTTTGGAAAACAAGTTGGTTGAAATGGTTGATGGGTTGAAGAATTTGAAATCGCAAAAAAACGAATTGGAACAAAACAGGGCTGTTTTGCACAAAGGTGATGAATTTTTCAGTTCTCTTGCTGCTGGTTCGAGCGGATTTGATTTGAGTGGTGCTGACAGCAATGGTGGCAGCAGCAATTTTGTTACTGGATGTTTGCCAAGAGACAAGATTGGTGTTGTTGAGCAAATTTTGTGGAGAGTTTTGAGAGGGAACTTGTATTTCCACAGCATGGAGATTGAACAACCATCTTATGATTCGAAAACGGATTCTTTTGTTGCCAAGAATTTTTTCATTATTTACACTCATGGGGAAGTGATTATGAACCGTGTTTACAAAGTGATTGAATCATTGGATGGGAACATTTATCCTGTTCCATCTGTTTCTCTTGAAAGATCATTGAATTTGCAAAAAATCAACAATCAATTGACTGATTTGAACATTTTGTTGGAAAACACCAAAAGTTTGTTGATCCAAGAATTGACATTGGTTTCTACAACTTTAAACCATTCGTACGAAACCGTTGTTAAGGAAAAACAAGTGTACACTGTGATGAATTTGTGGCAATACGATGCTGAAAACAGTGGTACAACTTTGGTTGCTGAAGGATGGGTTCCAACTGATGAAATTGAATATTTGACCAATGTTTTGATTTCCGGTGGTTCTGGAAATGTTTCTGATGATGGTAGAACTTTTTCGTCATTTTCTAATGATGTGACTCCTGGGTCTTCCAGTAGTAGTGGGAACACAAACACCAATGCGAATGTTAACAGCAGTACAAGTCACAATCCACAAAGTAACATCATTGTCAATGTGATTTCTACAAACAAAACTCCACCTACATTTCACAGAACCAACAAATTTACACAAGCTTTTCAAGACATTTGTGATTGTTATGGGACTGCTCAATACAGAGAAGTCAATGCTGGTTTGCCTACAATTGTGACTTTCCCCTTTATGTTTGCCATTATGTTTGGTGATATGGGACATGGGTTTTTAATGTTTTTAGCTGCATTGATGCTTGTTTTGTATGAAGGTAAAATTGGGAAAATGAAAAGAGATGAAATTTTTGATATGGCATTTGGTGGGAGATACATTTTGTTATTTATGGGATTATTTTCAATGTACACTGGATTTCTTTATAATGATTGTTTTTCCAAATCTTTAACATTTTTCCAAAGTGGATGGCATTGGGTTACTATTGGTGGTAGTGGTGATGGTAATGGTAATGGTGCATTGATTGTTGTTGGTGAACAAAATGAAAATATTTATCCATTTGGGTTGGATTATTTATGGCATGGTACTGAAACTGGATTATTATTTAGTAATTCTTACAAGATGAAATTATCTATTTTGATGGGGTTCATTCATATGACTTATTCTTATATGTTTTCATTGGTTAATCATTTACATTTTAAAAGTATGATTGATATTATTGGGAATTTTATTCCTGGTTTAATTTTTATGCAAAGTATTTTTGGATATTTGAGTGTTTGTATTGTTTACAAATGGAGTATTGATTGGATTAAAGATAAAAGAGAAGCTCCTGGATTGTTGAACATGTTGATCAATATGTTTTTAAGTCCAGGTAATATTGATGCAGAATTATATCCAAATCAATCTTCTGTACAAATTTGGTTATTATTATTAGCTTTGATTTGTGTTCCATCTTTATTGTTGATTAAACCTATTCATTTTAAAATCATGGAAAACAAAAAAAACAAATTGAACCATGGTATGAGTTTGGGAAATGGAGAATCAAGAGATAATGAAGAAGGAGAATTGTTATTGGGAGATGAACAACAAAATGTTGCTAATGTTGATAATGATGATGATGATGAAGAAAATTCTCATGGAAATGAAACTTTTGGAGATGTTATGATCCATCAAGTTATTCATACCATTGAATTTTGTTTGAATTGTGTTTCTCATACTGCATCTTATTTGAGATTATGGGCTTTATCATTAGCACATGCTCAATTGAGTGAAGTTTTATGGACAATGACTATTGATATTGGATTCAAATCCCAATCTGTTTTTATGATTTTCATTTTGTTTGCATTATGGTTTGTTTTAACTGTTGCCGTTTTGGTTGTTATGGAAGGAACATCAGCAATGTTACATTCTTTAAGATTACATTGGGTTGAAAGTATGTCCAAGTTTTTTGTTGGTGAAGGGTTACCATATTTGCCATTTAAATTTGAAATTGAAGATTTGGCATAACTATTACACGAGCATATCGTGTAGTATGTGTACTTTTTGGTATTATTGATAAGATGTATATGTATATATGTATATATACATATATTAATCAAGTAGTATATACAAAACAATACTAATTTCATACGTGAAAACACAATATCTGATACATATTACATTTACATATATTGGGGATCTTTAAGATCCATATAATAATAATATAAGGAGAGTCATGTGATCTGGAAGTGTGTATATATTTTATTTATTTTTGGTATTTAGTGCATTTACCCAGCCCTTTCATTATTTTAATTTTTCACTTGATACAATACCCTGCCACTACTCTTGACATGAAAGATATGAGTGAATTTAGTTCAATTGAGTTTTCTACAATAGAGTCTGATACAATTGAGTCTTCTACATTAGAGTCTGATATAATTGAGTTTTCTACATTAGAGTCTGATACAATTGAGCCGTCTACAATAGAACCTAACACAATTAAGCCGTCTACAATAGAACCTAACACAATTAAGCCGTCTACAATAGAATAGTCTAATATAATAAAAGTATGTATAATATTAGACTATTCAACAGAAAAGTAATACTTTTTAACTTACCCTATATCTTGGTATAAAACCCCTATATATCATTTAGTATTATGATCATCTTAGTCACGCTTTATAATAGTCATACCTTCATTCCCATTTTGAGGGATTTTTTTCTTTTTTTTCTTTCTTTTCTTTCATTTTATTTTATTTCATATTTTATTTCATTTCATTTTATTTTATTTCATATTTTATTGTTATTGTTTGTTACCTTATTTTATTTTTATTTTTTTACTTTTTCTCTTTAGTAATTATAGATATTACCTTACAATTCATTGTACTTTAAATAAAGGAAAAGTATTATTTACCACTGCTACTACTACTACTACTACTACTACTACTACTGCTACCTTGTATCATGTATTATACTACTCTATACTAATCATTGAATCCACTGGTTGGGTAATACTTATTCTAATATTATTAGTATCATGTGATACTATTGTACTACTAATTATTGTACTACTAAATATAGGAATCACTAAATCATTCATTTATTACACTCCGGAGATAATCTTTTTTTCTTATTCTTGAATATGAAATAGTGTAATTTGATTTGATATGATATGTTAGGGATAATTATGTTACTACCACTACTGTTATTACTACTATCATTACTACCACTACTATCATTACTACCACTACTATCATTACTACCACTACTATCATTACTACCACTACTATCATTTGTCTATTTGTATTATTGAGTCAAATATTATTATTATTATTATTATTATTATACTAATGTTTATGTATATATATATGTATATGTATATATGTATATATGTATGTATCTAAGTATAAGTATTAGTATATATGTGTGAATTATGGTATGTTTAAATCGTATAGTATTTAATGGTATAATTTGATTATTAGTTGATTTGAATGTTTAATGATATGTTACTTGGTTGGTTTATTGATTAGTTTTTTAAATAGCTTATTAATTAATTGATTATATACATACATACATACATACATATATACATACATACATACATACATATATACATATATACATATATGAAAATAATAAAACTCTATAAAGCAGTATTTTATAAGACTATTACAAGACTACTAAAAAAGAATACCAAAAGAGACTGAAAGACTACTACAATATATTAAACTACACTAATAATAGTGTTTGAAAAGATAGAAAGAGAAGAAAGAGAAGAAAGAAAGAAAGAAAGAAAGAAAGAAAGAAAGAAAGAAAGAATACAATAATCATGTTCAAATTGTTTAAACATAAAGATTCAGAAAAACATAAGGATAAGGGGAGTAAAAGTAATAATAGTAGTAGTAATAGTCTTGGTAGTTTTCATAATAAAAAAAATGATGATGATAGAATGAACCATGATAGAACCACTACTAAAAGTACTAATACATCCACTACTAAAAGTACTAATACATCCACTACTAAAAGTACTAATACATCTACTAATAAAAGTACTAATACATCTACTAATAACATCAGTAATAGTAGCAACCGTAGTAGAAGATCCAGTACTACCAATCTTAATAATATTAATAATAATATTAATAACAAATCAAATGATGTTCATGATATCAATAAGACAAAAGATAATAAATATCATATAGAAAACAGTGATAATGTTAGTACAACCACTAGTGAAACAAGTGGACATACTACTACTAATGATACTACTGCTACTACTGCTACTACTACTACTAATAATAATAATAATAATAATACTGCTAATAATCATAATAATCATAATAATAACACTACTAATGATAATATTATTAATAATTCCAATACTACTATTAATGATAACAATAACAACCATATAAAAGATTATCACAATCCAAAAGATTATCACAATGCAACAAGTAATGTTTCTAATTTGTTAGGAAGTTTGACCCCGTCTGCTTCTACAGATAGAGAACCACATCATCATTCTCATAATCATCACAAGGGGAAATCATTTTTTGGAATATCTTTGAGTAAGCATAATTCCAATAATAGTCAAATGTCTTCTATTCATTCTCCAATAACTTCTAATGAAGATAATAGTCATTCTAGTTATTCAGGACATAGCAATAATAACCACAACAACAATCATAACAGTAGTATGGTTGAAATCAAAAGGTTTTTTAGACCACAAATGTTGACTAAAGATCATCATACTAATAATAATAATAATAACAATAACAATAACAATAATAATAATAGTCATCATCATATTGGTATGAATAAAAGACCTTCTTTTTCAAGTATTGCTTCATTTACAAGAACAGATTCAACACATCATAATCAACATCACAACCATTACACTCATACTCAAACAGCAATTCCACCAACAAATGAATCTTCTTTGTCTTTAAGTAACAAATCCAATATGTATCATGATGATACTTTATTGGTTCAAAAATATGGGAAATTGGGGAAAATTTTGGGATCTGGTGCTGGTGGAAGTGTAAGGATTATTAAAAGACCAAGTGATGGTGTTGTTTTTGCAGTTAAAGAATTTAGACCTAAAAAACCTGATGAACCAATGAAAGAATATGTTAAAAAATGTACTGCTGAATTTTGTATTGGATCAACATTACATCATCCAAATATTGTTGAAACATTGGATATTTTCCAAGATGTAGCAAATTGTAAATTTTGGGAAGTTATGGAATATTGTCCTGTAGATTTTTTTTCTGTAGTGATGAGTGGGAAAATGTCAAGAAATGAAATCAATTGTTGTTTTAAACAACTTTTTTGTGGGGTGGAATATTTGCATTCAAAAATGGGATTGGCTCATAGAGATTTGAAATTGGATAATTGTTGTATGACTCCAGATGGGATTTTGAAAATCATTGATTTCGGATCAGCAGTGGTCTTTAAATACCCATACGATAAAAACATCACTTTGGCTAAAGGTGTTGTTGGATCAGATCCATATTTGGCCCCAGAAGTCATGGCTCCTCAAGCAAGATACGACCCACAACCAGTGGACGTGTGGTCATGTGGGATCATCTATTGTTGCATGGTTTTGAAAAGATTTCCATGGAAATCACCAAATAAATACAAAGATAAGAATTTCCATTTATTTTGTTTGGATGATGAAATTGAGCATGATTATGTAGAAAGTGCAAGAAAACATGCAGAATTGTTGGCAAATATGAAAAGAGAAAAAATTAAACAAAAACAAGAAACTTTGAGATTGAAAGAGATTAAAGCAGAGGATGAAAACAAAGAAACTACAAAAGAAAGTGAGGAGAAAAATGATGAAAAGAAGGATGGTGTAGACAAAGAAGATGAGGACAAGACACAGAACGGAGTTTCTGAAGCAAAGAAATCTGCAGAACAACAACCGGAAATTAAGCCAGATCACGTCGACGTGGATCTTCCATCAAAACATCCTGCCCAGGCCCCAGAATCAACCGTGGCCGCATCAACGGCAGAACCCGTGAAAGATGAGGTGGAACAAAAAGAGGAGAAAAAAGCTGAAGAAGAGGGTCACAGCAACGCTCCAGCACCTTCCAATGCCAACGAAACAGCTCCAGCGCCTTCCACTAACAACGAAACAGCACCTCAAGAATCAAAAGAGCAGGCACCATCTGCATCCGCATCAACAGCCAAACCGGTAGCAAAATCTGGTCCAAGAAAACCTTTGCAAGGTCCATACAGACTGTTCAGATTATTGCCACACGCTTCGAGACCGATTATGTCGCGTATTTTGGAAGTGGACCCAACAAAGAGAGCTTCCATGAAAGAAATTTTTGAAGACGAGTGGTTCCAGTCTATCAGCAGGTGCACATTGGACGCCAGAAAACAATTGATCAGGGGTAAAGGACACATCCACACTTTGGTTTTTGAACACGACGGAGAAACAACAATAACCACAAACGTGGCGTACCAACAAGAACACCAAAAGGAACATGAACAATAAGCACACTTTGATACGCGATGGCACATGTTTTAAAACATGTTTTTTTTTTTTTTTTCTTGCTTGCTCTTGAAACACAAACCATTTACAATACTTTTATAATATACATAATATGATGATAAACAAAAATATAATTAACTAATGATTACACGAAAAGTCTACGTCTTTACTATTTACATCAGATACATTGCTTTTGTTCTGAGTTGCCCATAAAGTAATACTGATAAGCCCCTCAACTTTTTTGGTCCTTGTACTCCTCCGGGATGCGACCTAAAGTGTACACGTTCCATATTCCAAATTTTTTGTTGACATCCAAGTCTTGAGCGTACTTTTCGAGCAAGTACGCACACAATTTCTGCTGCAAGCTCGCCACATCCAGTTCTTTGGACGCACTCAAAGACTTGACCAAAAACCGCTCACAGCATTTCTGCACAAGTTCTTCTTTGTACCAGCACTGCATTGGTGCATTCCGATGAGACTCAACCATATCGCGCAAAATCAACAAGTCGTCAAGATAGATGTACTTCATGTAAGCCTCGTCGATTTGCGGAACAAAAAAAGCGGATGATAAGACATTTTTGTTTGGTGCTAAATTTGCAGGAGTTTTCTTGAGCTCGATGGCCAGTTTCGGTGGAGAAAGATAGTCGTTCGCCAAGTAGTCCTTGCTGTAATCTTGCAAGACCCGGCTGTGGAACGCTTGCAGATTGGCATTTGCTTGGGAAGCGAGCAATTCAGGAATGGTGCAATTGTACGGAATAACCTTGTGTTTCCAGCGGGACGGAATGCAAAACAAAAACAACAAGATCGCCAACTCCTCAAACACAAACACGATCCCGGAAAACCAAACAAACCGTAAAAGATCGCCATTCAAAAAATGCATGCTTCTTTGCTCAAAAATTCTCCTGCTGGATAGCACGTTGGAAACCGCAAAAATATGCTCGTTGATAGTAGAAAGTTGCTTTACTGACAAGTCTTTTGTTGCTTCGGTGCCAATACTTGGATTTCTCTGATTTTCTTGCACAATTTCCATCAATTTAAACTCTATTTTTTTCACCAAATCGTTTGTGTCACGCCCAATGTTTTTATGATTGCTGGTCATCAGCTTGTTGTTTTTCAAATACACCAGAATGTTTTTGATTCCGTAAAAATAGTATTTCAAAATGAATTTCCCTTTTTTGAAAATCTGTTTCCATCTGGAAATGTTCTTGGTGTTGGTGATTTCATGTGGATACTGGAAAATGGGCAAGTATGGCACGTCTTTCACGTATTGGGCCATATCTTCACGCCCATCAACCATTTTGAAATGCTGGAAACTGATGTACTGTGAAAGAGGTACATTAACGGTTTTGTTGAAGGATGCGGAACCCGCTGGAATCGTGGATGAAGTTTTTACTGGCAAATCGTTTTTATTGGTTAGGTTCAGCTGTGAATGTGCTGAATTTGTAGTTGTTGGAGTGACAGTAGTGTAAGATCGGCTTGATTTTTTCATTTTGTTCAGTAGCGATATGAGTTTATTTTCGTGCAGCGAAAAACTCACTCTAGGCAACCTCAGTAGTGCAACTTCCATGCTCAGCACTGTTATATTTATCGCAGGGTTTCAAGTTTTTTGCAGGATAAACAAAAGGCTTCTATCAAAAAAGAATTACAAATTGTATAAAATCGATCTATATTGTATATATCTGGAATCTGTGCATCGCGATTTTTCATTACTGATCGTTTGGGAAAAAGAAACTGGGGCCACTGAAAAATAATAAAATAAAATGAAAAAAAAAAAAAACACACACAAATTATAGCGTCACGTGTCAGGAAAAGTCTAAGTTACTGCCAGAGTTACATGAAGTAACATATCCCACAGCATACACAAGAAGCGCGAAGTGTGTTCAGTGCAGAGAATTAAAGTTCTTTACAGCTAGCGTTGCTTTTTGAAGCAGCTCATCGATCAGTGGCTGCAATGTTTCAATTTCAACTTTGTCTATTGGAGACAAGGATCCGTGACCATTGGCAGTAGGTGCTTCAGTGTTGGTGTTTGGTGCGCTTTCCGAGCTTTCATTTTGCACTGATGAAACACCAGAATCTTTGGAAAACTCTTTCAAATAGTTTTCCAAATCCACTTTGAACTCATCAATTTTCTGGTACAGACTAGGAAACAACCGTTCTGTGTCTTGCAGTACTTCAATATGTTTTTTCAGTTCGTATGGATCAACAGACTTGTCGTCTTTCAGCGTGTTGACCAGCTTCTGTTGATCTTGCAGCTCTTTTTTGTAGTAGTCTTCCTCTTTCAAGAGTCTTTCCAAAGCTTTGGTTTTGATATACAATTTTGATGGCGGCATGGTGTGTATTGGTTCGTTCTTTTAGAGTCTGTTGAATTACTGGTTTCAAATTGATAGTGTTAGGAAGCTTTTGGGATTTAAGACTTGGTGTCTTTCCCGCTCCTTTCTTTAAGCGTGTTGTTGCACACCAAACATGAAAAATCAAGGAACCGTTTGTTTTGCTGAACAGCGTAACCCCGAAAACAACTACAACAAACCGCAAAAAAAAAAAAAAATAAAATAAAAACACCCATTAATCACGTGCACATATCTTTTTTTTAGCATAAACCAAATATGAATTTTGCCTTGGCTGAATGGCTAATTGTTTGACCGAGGAACGCACAATTCATGTTTAGTTCAGATAGTGTCAGAGTACACTGAGGTGCACACACTAGAGGAGAAACTAAAGACGTCGTCCAACTCGTCTTCGCTTGAGTCATCAAAAATCAATGGAACAGGCACTTTAACAAAATTCTTTTGCAGCTTGTGTTTGACAAATGGCAGAGGTTCCTTTTTTGTTGATTGATTTGTATCCTGATCCATGACTAGTGATTTCAACGGAGAGCCATAATCTTTTTCCTCGACTTCGCTATCAAAATAAAGAGACGTTTTGGCTTCAGGACTCGACACGTACAATTTGTCTCCCAAAGAGGACATATCGTTTTCACTACTTTCACCTTCAAACGACCCATCAAACGTTCCAAAACTTTGATGTTTGACTCTTTGGACGTATGGTGGCTGCAAAGCTGAAACGGTTTTTTCAAACATTGGAACTGATTCAAGGGGAGGACTGGTAGGCGAGAGTGTCAATGATCTCAACCGCATCTTTATTTTTTCATCAAGGTTTGGTGGCAGTGTGATTTTGATGTTTGGGATTTTTGGGTTTACTTTTGCGGGTTCTTCCACCAAAGATTCTTTGCTCAATTTATTTTCATTCATTGAATTCTGTTCTTGCCAATTGATTTGACTTGTTACGTTTGGGTCACAATCCGATAACCAATGTTTTCTTTTAGGAAACGGCTTGTTCATGTATCCTGCTAGGATTTCATCAAACAAAATTTCATTTTTTGATCTTATTGACTTTGTGCTTTTGGTTGGCTGGATTTGATTTACATTGGAGTTGCATTTTTGATTTAATCCCAAAATGCTAGCCTCATCTTCTCCATATAAATTGGAAAAGGCATCATCGTGCGTGTTTAAATTGTTGGTTGTAGGAATCTGTTGATCAATCACGACTGGGAACAATTGTATATTTTGTTGCATGTTTAGATGCATTGTTGTTGTTGCTCTTGTTGTTGCTCTTGTTGTTGCTCTTGTTGTTGCTCTTGTATCAGTCTCTTCCAAATAGTCATCTTCTTCAGTTATATTTTGCAATGATTTCAAAGGGGTACCTACACTACTATGTCTTATTGAAATATTCTTGTTGTTGTTATTTTTTTTCGTACCTGGTGGAATCAAACTACTGTTGGTATCTTGTTCATTGTTCCACAAATCATGGTCTTGTTTGTACAATTGCACTGGAATAGAGCTCAATCTATTTTGCAATTTGATGGTTCTAGAGATTCTAAGATTTTTTTTGTGATGCAAAGAAACCTTGTCAAAGTCATCTCCATTGTCATCAGAATTATAACATCCCTCTACGTTTTCATTCATCCAATTTTGTATATTATCATCATCGTCGTCATCCTCCAAATCAAAATTGGAAAATGAAGGAGCTTCAGGAATGTGCGAAAGCTCAGTGCTAGATATTTGCAAAGAAGGAACTCTGATGTAGTCCACTCCTTCTTGTATTCTTTGACCAGAAAATTTTCTCATATGTGCTTAAAAAAGGGTTCTTTCTTTCCTTTTTCTTTTCCTTTTTTGTTTTGTTTTTTCCTTTTTTGTTTTGGCTTTTTTGTTTTAAAAAATGTGTATATTGGTTGTTGTTTGCACTTGTCTGTTTCCCTCTTGTCAGCTAAAAGTTGAGTAACAACTTACTTACGAAAGCAGCATTAGATATATTATGCAAGATCTAAAACATCAAATGTAAATACACACAACGTTTCAAATGTTGAATGTTGTTTCTAGTAAATAGCAGACGTTGAAGATCACTACATTTTTGATTTAGCATGAAATTTATTCAAACTACTCAGAGTATATATACCTGCTTGTCTTGATGTCGAGCACTGCAAGCTATGCAAGCTATGCAGGTTTTGTTTGTTTTTCACCTTACGATTTTTTAAAAGCCTTGCATACGCATTCCACTGCTGTTACTTCCAAATACATTCCAACTACTCATTTCAATTCAGCCTTGAAAGCATCATTGCATCATTCTATCTTTTTAAACCAGCTTTTACCCATTTGTCAATTCCCAGCACATCTTGTACAAGACCAGCGGCAAGAAACCTTGAACCCAGCAAAAACAAAAACAAAAACATGAAAAACATGAAAAACATGAAAAACAGGAAAACACATCCACCCATACACCTACACACAGCGGAAAGGAACCTTTGGCGGCATTTTCCACTGAGTTTTCAGACATCAAAAAAGAAAAAAAGAGAGAGTAAGAAAGAAAGAAAGAAAAAACACGGGCACGCGAAAATGTTCCTGAGGGCGAATGATTTTTGTGGCGGTGGAGTGAAGTCACGTGTATTCAATTAAAGAGATTACGCTCACCACATGTTGGTCCTATGATGAGCTTGCCTAGGACCCAAAGGATTTGCTAGGAATTCAAAAAGGACAACGATCAAACTTATAATTACATGTATGTATGTATATGTATGTATATATATATATATATATATATATAAGCTTTAGAGTGATCCGGTCTATTAGAAAAGTACTGGTACTATGCACTGTGTTAATGCTCATTGTGTTAATACTAACTATGAAGGTATGCACGTACTCTGTTAATATCCATTTCTAAAGAGCCTACATTGATATCACTCACTCCGGATAGACTTGCTTAGCTCGTAAAACCTTTTACTTCTCCGCCTTGTTTCCCGTTTCCCGTTCCCACTCTTTCATCGCTCTATTCCATTCATCTTCCTCGTCCACGTTTACAGGTTTGTCATGCATTTCCTGTTCTTTCAAAAACTCTTGTCTTTTCCGCTCTTCTTCTTTCTCGTACTCTTCTTTGTTGTCTAGCCATCTTTCCTGTATATCAACAATACCCAAGTCATGTATGATCCCCTGTCTAGACGCTTCAGACCAAACAGTGTCCCCTGTTATCTCTGCAGAACCAAACACATATCCATTTGCCTTGTCAATCATTGTTTGCAGACTGATCATGCTTTGTTTGTCGTCAATGCACAACACTTCAAAAGAAACCAAATTGAAATCTTGAATGATCTCACTGATACTTGCTGTCAATTTTGCCAATTTTTTTCCTACTGACCCTGCACCTTGGATTTCACTTTCCTTTTCTAATTCAGGTTGCAAACGACTTAAATCGTCAACATCAGTGTAATAGTCCAATCTAAAGGGTAAATCATTCCCGTATTGCGACAACATGTCTATTTTGGAAAAAACATTTATCTGTGGTAGATCCATCATCAACATGCTCCTTAGAGCAAGTAACACAATACTTATGTATTGCGATGGATTTGTTATATATATCGAATCAATCAAATTCACCACGCATAACCTCAAATCCATCTCCTTTTCCAATTTTTTGAAAATTTTGAAAAGAGCGCCGTGATGTGTGAAAAGCTCCACTTGACCAGGACAATCAAAAATCAAATAACTATTTTGCTCTTTCAACAATGACTTGATTTGCAAAATAAACACGTCAAGAGAGTTTTCTATACTCTCAAACGCATACATCAATCCACCGTTGGGACCCAACTGTTGGTCGGACATGATTTCTTCAAGTGTGACAAAATCCCGGATATCCAATGCACACTCATATTGCAAGGAGTCGTTGGCAGGATCCATATTTATTACACTGCAATTCCGCCCAATAGCATTGAAAAACTGCTGGCATCCAAAACAGTACGTAGACTTCCCAGATCCAGGGGGACCAATAATAATTTGACCAAATGGCATGATAAAGCAATTCTAAGTTTATCCGTTCGTGTTTTCCCACTTTTTTTGGATTGAACGATACCGCTCACTTAAACATATATATATATATATATAGATATATATGTATATATACCTATTATGTTCTTTTTATTACTAAGCTTTGCGAATCCTCATCATCTGCCATTTTCAAGCCAAGAATGGAATGGAAATTTTCACATTTTTTTTGCGACCCGGCACCATGGGACTCTACGTTTTCTGTCTCTAGAAACATTGGGTCTTGCATTTTTTCTTGGGTACCTTATAGTTGGGTCACAAGAGCAAAGCTTATTTTGCCACCCTTTGAGGACAGTGGACTTTAACACTCTACAACATCTGATTGCTAGAGATGAAGAAAAGGCTTCTCCTTTTTTTTTTCCAACTGACCAAGAAACAACGCTAAAATAATCCACATAGCCAATTTAATTACAGCCCTGAAGACATGATCCCGGTAGAAGAAAAAACAGTTTCCGTTGCGCCATTAGTGTTGCTATCGGCGTTGGACCACTACGAAAGACTAAACACCCAGGGAACTAAAAGAGTTGTTGGTTGCATTTTGGGGGAAAACAGCCCAAACTCAAAGACGATCAAAGTAACCAATTCCTTTGCCATTCCGTTTGAAGAAGACGTGAAAAACAGCGATGTGTGGTTTTTGGATCAACACTATATTGAACAAATGTTACAAATGACGAAAAAAATCAGTGCCAAAGAAAAATTATTGGGATGGTACCATTCCGGTCCAAAATTGAAAAGCAACGATTTGAAAATCAACAACTCCATTTTCAAAAAATACTGCAACTCACAGCCTATACTCTTGGTGATTGATGTCAAACAACAAGTGTCTGTTGGATTGCCAACTCATGCCTATGTTGCCATTGAGCAAGTCAAAGATGACGGGACCTCTACTGAAAACGTGTTCAATCACTTGCCTTCCATCATAGAAGCGGAAGAAGCGGAGGAAATCGGTGTGGAACACTTACTTAGAGACGTGAGAGACCAAGCAGCTGGTGGTTTATCAATCAAAATCACAAACCAGCTGAAATCTTTAAAAGGTTTGCAAAGAAAATTAGAGGATATTATCAAATATTTGCAAAAAGTTGCCAATAAAGAGCTTCCTGTAAATCACACTATTCTGGGAAAACTACAAGACGTTTTCAATTTGCTACCATCTTTGGGCTCATCAAATGCAGACTCTTTGATTGTGGGCCAAGACACTCAAAGCGACCGTGCTTCAAATGAACAGGCTTCATCCAACATAACCACTTTGAACAAAGCCTTGACCGTGAAAACCAACGATGAATTGATGATTATGTATATTTCGCAACTAGTCAGGTCGATCATAGCCTTTGATGATTTAATTGAAAACAAAATACAAAACGCAAAGTTGCAAAAACAGTATCACGAAATAGAATCATCATCTACTACTAAGGAGTCTGAAAAGGAAAAGGAAAAAGCCTCAGAGACCAAAGAAAACAAAGAGGGCAAAACTGAAAAGAAAGATCCTGCCAAAGACAAATAGACTAAATAGATTGCTTTGTGTATTGAACTGAAGTAGCTCTCAAAAAAGTTATCATAAACCTTGATAAGCTTGTATCGTGCATCTTGCACCGTTGTGATTATATATTGAAAACGCTTGCGAAAGACATACCCGGCATGAAGTTTTTTTTTAGATCTAATATTTTTTGAAGTTATTCAACAATGCTTTTACAACAATGATATTGTGGAAAAACTATCGGCAATATCACAAAAGTGCAGAGATTAGATCATTTGAGACTGCAAAGTAATTTTCAAATCAAGGTACTAGTAAGACGCTATCAAAAACAAGATCTCCACAGAACATTTTTTTTTTTTTAATTTTGGTTACCAGCAACAAAGACTCAAAGTTGATATTGGTTAAAATCCGTGAATTTGAAAAATAGATAAACCAAAGGTAAAGTGTGCGAGATGATACCACCTACCACAAGCAATAAGTGTTTCAAAGGGTTGGTCAGCACATGGAAAACACTTATTCCATCGGGCACCATCACGGGTAGCAACGTGCTTTCCCTTTCGATATCTCGTAAGAGTTTACTACCTTCACATATGCATAGGCTCGCGAGTTCGTCGTCTCAAAATAATCAAAACAGCAATAACAAAAACAGTAATCGCTCCAAAGTAGCATTTAACACATCCCCCGTCGAGTTCTCTTCCAACATCTCTCTAGACAACCGATTTTCAAACCAAAAGATTGTCAAACCTAACCCGGGTGATACAGATTTCACACTATCGTCGGTAGCTAAGAAAATGACTTGTACAGATGCCGTGACTGCTGAAAGCAAGAGCTCTTCTTCATCAGGAAACTCTAATATACCTTTCAAAGTGTCTTATGTGCAAAAATCAACTCCAACCGGAAGCCAAAAACCATTGGCTCTGGATGACGTAAACACTCAAAAGGATTTGAAGAAATTGTGCAACGCATACCTACAATTGACAAAACCCAGACTAACGGTGTTGGTCATGCTTAGTGCGATTTGCTCCTACGCATTGTCTCCGTTTGCAGCTAGCGTTCCGCAATTATTGGCACTTACGATTGGGACAACTCTATGCTCATCGAGTGCCAACGCAATCAACATGGGTAGAGAGCCCGAATTTGACAGAAGAATGGTAAGAACACAAGCGAGACCAGTGGTGCGCGGTTTGGTCAGTTCCAATCAAGCTTACTATTTTGCTGCTTTGGCCGGTGTTTTGGGAACCTCTATTTTGTACGCAGGTGTCAATCCAACGGTGGCTTTACTAGGGTTCTCAAACATTGCTTTGTACGCATGGATATACACAAGTTTGAAAAGAAAGCATATAGTGAATACTTGGGTTGGAGCACTTGTTGGAGCGATTCCTCCTTTGATGGGGTGGGCCGCTGCCTCGCCATTAACACTTCCTGGCGCATGGTGCCTTGCTGGTCTCTTATATGCCTGGCAGTTCCCACACTTCAACACTTTGAGTCATAACATCAAAAATGAATACAAAAACGCAGGGTACGTGATGACTGCATGGAAAAATCCTAGACTAAATGCAAGAGTATCACTTAGGTACTCGCTATTGATGTTACCCCTGTGCTTTGGGTTGTCTTATTTCAATGTCACAGATTGGTATTACCAGATCGATTCTGGGATCGCCAACTTGTGGCTTTCGTACTGGGCTTTCAAGTTTTGGTGGCAGCAAAGAATCAATTATTCAACCAAAGTTCTAAAAAATTCAAACCAGTTCAATGAGGGAATCAAAAAAGCAAACATTTTTGCCAGAAAAACCTTTTGGATCAGTGTTTTACAACTACCAGCTGTGCTTATTTTGGCTATATTGCACAAAAAGGGTCGGTGGGATGGTCTTTTCGGATTAGACGAGAATACTGCACCTACCAAGAAACTAACCTGAACGTCTATTACTGTGTTCCTTGGAAAGTGCGTCAGTGAAACAACGTTTTGATTAATTGGTTCCTGTAAATAATTTTATATGCATCGTGTAATATACAATGTTATTAACTACTCAACTTTTTTTTTCTCGTTCTTTTTGAAAATTACAATCTAAAGCTTGTTTCTCAGCTTCTATCAAAAAAGTCATCGCCGTCAAAATCGTCATCAGACACAACAGCTTCCGAACTCGTGTAGTCGCTGTTTTCGTCATCGTCGCTGCCGGAAAAGCCATCACCACTGCTGTATATGCCATTTTCAGCACCGGAGCCTGACTCAGAGCCATCAAAACCAAACTCGTCTTCATTCACAAATATAGATTTCAGGGTTTCGCCTTTGTACATGGATTCTTCTTGAACGATATACTTTGACTGTACGTTACAATTGGTCAATTTGGATTTCTTTTCGATTTTCACATTTTTCCCTATAATACAATTCTCAATATGACATTCGTCGTCTATTTCCACATTGTCAAATATAATCGAACCAACAATTCTACACTTTTTGCCAATTTTGCAATTGTTTCCCACAACAGACTTTTTAATACTGGATTTATCGCCCAAAGCGCATTTCTCTCCAACAAGAGAGTCTGCTCCAACGGCCCCAGACGTTTGAGAGTTGCCAGAAGCGGTCTTGTGAGACCCATGTGCTGTAGCTGTCAACCCGTTTTCTTGGTGCAATTTCAACATGTATCTGTTACTTTCCAAGTATGTGCTCAAGTTGTTGGATCTGATCATGGCGGCTTCTTCAGGAACGATGAACATGCCCACAGAGTCTTTTTCTTGTGCGTGTTGCCACGATCTTCTAGCCAAGTCTCTAAATACTTTATTAATTGGTTTGTTATTGAAGAAATCAACTTTGGTGTGAACCAGCTCTTCAAAAATTGCTAAAATCTCATACTTGCAAAAATACATGGATGAGTTCAGTAGTTTTTTGGATGCAGAAACATTCGAGTGTCTCCACAAAAGCTGGTTACGGATTTTCAAATACCTTGCTTTGTCCACGCTTTCCTTAGTATAACTATCTAAAAACTTTGTCTTATTGTAGATTGTGTATGTTGTGCCCAGCTGTTTCTTGTCCACATTCTCAAAATTAGTTTTATAATGAATACTCATACACACTTGATTTTTTGGAGAGTTTAAAAATTGGTACTTCAAAATTTGAGGAGGAAGGTCCGTGATAAAATCACATGGCAAAATCACAAAGTCCTTGGTAATTTTGGGAGCCAACTCTTTGTATAGAATTTCACCAGAGGTTTTGCACTTTGTGAAAACAATTTTTATTGGAATAGGTTTTTTGAAAAAAGATGAGTTTACGGACTCGTTGTTGTCTTTTAGATTTTTCAAAAGAGTTTCGTACGCTGCAGATCTTTTCTTGAAATACGGTTGCAAACCTTCAGTCAAGGCTATTTCATCTTCTTCGTCAACAACAATTGTCAGTTCGGAAAAGGCGGCCTGCTCACACCAATCAAGCATGTACTCGATCATTGGTCTGTTGGCAATAGGCAACAATGCCTTGACAATGCTGTGGTCTGTGTCTCCTTTGGTTCTGGAAAAGGGATCCAACTGTTTGCCTCCACCCACAAAAATAAACGCTTGGTAATCCATATTTTTGGTGCTGAATTTCAAAAGCTTTTTTTTTTTTTTTCAACAAGCAAAGAAAAAGACGTTGTTTTTTTTGATCTGAATAATAATAAAGATAATTATCCAACCTAATATATTATCACTCAAAGCTTTTGGGTTTGGAGTTTTTGATCTGTTGTGTTTTTTTGCATTACGAAAATCTAATTACGAAGATGCTTTTACTCATCGGTTGATGGAAAAAGTTTATGAGCTTAACGATGGCTCAAAACGGAAATTGAGAGAAAAATTTATTGAGCAGGCGGACAGGCGTCTTCGTATGCAGCGACTTTCATGCTGTGAGGTAAGAAAGCAAAAAAAAAAAAAAAAAAGTCCTTGTGTGTGAACTTATGGCACTTGCCGATCTCTCTAATTAAGGAACCAGTTTTGCCACCCTTTATACATTTGTGTTTAAAAAAAACCACAGTTCAAAAACACTTTGGTAATCGAAAGGAGCTCAAAGGACAACAGATATTGCAACCGAATTTACGTGCTTATTTGATACGCTAACCATGAGTGAAGAACAAGACCCATTACTAGCTGCTTTGAACGAAGACGGCAATGCCAACACCGACAATAACTCCGCCAACCAAACGGACAATGGCTCACAACCAATTACCGTTGATCAAGCAGAAGCTGAAAGCATTGCAGCACCTGTAGACCCGGAGGTGCTTGCAAAAGAAAATGCATTGAATGCATTCAAAAAAAAAATGTTGGAACACCGTAGATACGACGACCAGCTAAAACAGAAAAGAATGACCATACGAGATTTGGAAACTGAATACGAAAAGACAGAACAAGATATCAGAGCTTTGCAAAGTATTGGTCAGCTTATAGGGGAAATCATGAAGGAATTGAGTCAAGAAAAGTATATTGTAAAAGCCAGTACGGGTCCTAGATACATTGTTGGTGTTCGGAACTCTGTTGATAGATCCAAGTTGAAAAAAGGTGTTAGAGTCACTTTGGACATCACAACTTTAACTATCATGAGAATTTTACCAAGAGAAACCGACCCGTTGGTCTACAATATGACTTCTTTCGAGCAAGGCGAAATCACTTTTGACGGAATTGGTGGGTTGACTGAGCAAATTAGAGAGTTGAGAGAAGTTATTGAGTTGCCGTTGAAAAACCCAGAAATCTTTCAAAGAGTTGGGATCAAACCACCAAAGGGTGTTTTGTTATATGGACCACCAGGTACGGGGAAAACTTTGTTAGCAAAAGCTGTTGCTGCCACTATTGGTGCTAATTTTATTTTTTCACCTGCTTCTGGTATTGTGGACAAATATATTGGGGAATCTGCGAGAATTATTAGAGAAATGTTTGCATATGCCAAAGAACACGAACCATGTATTATTTTCATGGATGAAATTGATGCCATTGGTGGGAGAAGATTCAGTGAAGGTACTTCAGCAGACAGAGAAATCCAAAGAACTTTGATGGAATTGCTAACACAGATGGATGGTTTTGATACTTTGGGTCAAACAAAAGTCATTATGGCCACCAATAGACCAGATACTTTGGATCCGGCTTTATTAAGACCCGGTAGATTGGATAGAAAAATTGAAATCAATTTACCAAATGAAGCCGGCAGGTTGGAAATTTTCAAAATTCACACAGTCAACGTAAAGAAATCGGGAGAATTTGATTTTGAAGCAGCTGTGAAGATGAGTGATGGATTCAATGGTGCGGATATCAGAAACTGTGTCACTGAAGCCGGTTTTTTTGCAATCAGAGATGACAGAGACCATATTATTCAAGAAGATTTGATGAAAGCAGTGAGAAAAGTTGCCGAAACGAAAAAATTGGAAGGTAAACTGGAATATCAAAAATTATAAGCGTGTACGGGCTCAGATTTTATAGGTCAGATCTTGTATAATTTATGTAATTTTAAGTTCAAAATTTGCGCACACTATGTATTTTATGAAAATAACAAGTTTCAAAACATCAAGATTATTTTTTTTTGGCTTGCAAGGCAAAGGTGCTTGCAACAATTTATGACGTTACAAATAAATGGAATATGTGTAGTTTTTTTTTTTTTTTTGTTCTTATATACACTCCAGAAATTTCTATATACAGTAAGGTACCACAAAAAAAAAAAAAAAAAAAAATTGTTATTGCGTTTAACAGGTTTCTGATCAATCAGTGATGTTCTTTGACAAATGTTGATAAATCTTTTCTCCAATCTTCTCTTTCTCTTCGTTTGTCAAGGTGGCTTTTCTGGCTTTTTCTTGTTGATGCAACACGTTTCTTTCTTGAATTCTGGCTTTTTGAACATCGGTTTTAGGCATCTTTGGTGGAGTCAACTTTCTCAAAACTGCTGGTGTGATTTGCTTCTTCACAAACTGTTGTGGGGAGTTGTGATTTCTGATATCAGACAAAGCAGCCACGGGAATAGGCGATTGGACAAGAGAAGTTGGCCAAAATGTTTGCGTTCTAACATTTTCAGCATTGGTTCCCAACACATCTTCTTGCTCTGGCAGATCTGGTTTTGGCCATGGAATGACAATTTTTTCACCTCTTGCAAATCTCACAGGCATTCTTTTGTGATATCTTTCATCGAAGTATGTTCCTTTAAACTCCACGTCATCTACAACGACTTTTTTCAGCTCATTAGTTATTTTATCTTTGATTTCAACCACAAGTTTGATTTGCTTTTGCGTCACTAGCTGAGGGGTTGGAACAATGTAAGAAGACTGGCCTTCAGCCCAAATGGATTTTGGGGTTGGTGTTTGCTTCATTGGCCCGTTGTGATCTAGTTGGAACCCGTTTGATTGTTGATTTTGCTTTGTAACTGTGCAAAAATTCCCATGGTACTTGGAGCCTTTATCCAGATATACCACTTTATCCCCGGGTAGATATTTCCATTGCAATTCGGTTTTGAACTGCTGGTCTTCTGGAACCGAATCTAACTGTGGTCTAATAAAAGTTGGAAGACCCTGCAACATTTTTTTTTCACTAAGAAACCTGTTCAGCTTAGCCTGCTTGGTGACTTGGCTGGCCTGGTTTTTCAAAATTTGACTCACTTGCATTCGTACTACGTAGGTTGGGGTCTTGTTTTTGCTTTTTATTCAGGTCGATGACCTTTTATCCTAGGGAATACACAAAAGATATTTGGCATTACTCACGAATTAGATTAAAGAACTTTCAAAAATTTTCAGTCTTGGTCATTTGCTTGAGTAACAAAATTTAAAATTGAAAAAAAATAAAAAAATATAACTTCCAAAAAGCATTACAAGAAAAAAAAAACTATGCGTTCCGGGCAGTACATTTTATAAGAAAGCAATGAAATTTATCACGAACCCACAATCCCATCCCATGCTACACTATTACAACTTACATTAAAACATAACATATACATGTGAAACAAAGCTAAATTATTAGTCAAAAAAAAAAAACCTAAATGCTAAGAAAAGAAAAGAAAAAAAGATGAAAACCCCCAGCGCGATTACTCCGTGCAAATGGCTATAAACTCTTCTTCGTTAATCCCACCGTCTTCGTCTAAATCAAACTCGTTTATCATTTTGTGAATATCTTCATCGCTCAGTTTCTCACCTAGATCATTGGCCACCTGTTTCAAATTTTCAAAAGTTATCATGCCCTTGTTGTCCGCATCAAACAGCGTAAAGGCTCTTTTTATCTCTTCAAGTGGATCTCTTTCAAGTATTTTGGTTGCTGCCACACTGTAAAAATCATCATATCCAATCAACCTGCTTGGTGTGTACCCTGCATTAAGCTGGTTTGTTTGGCTTGAAGTACCAAACATTTCTAATATGTCAAGCAGTTCTCTTTTGCTCAAATCAAACCCCAATGCGCGAAATGCCACTTTCAATTCATGATAGTCTAGAAACCCATCACTGTTCAAATCAAAAATGGAAAAAGCCTCATATATTTCTGCTTTTTGATCATCTAATAATTGGCCATCACCATTGTCGCTTACAGCTTGATTGAAACTGCCATTTCCTTTATCTGCTTTTGTTCCAAATTTTGATGCAGTGTTTATATTATTTCCATTATTGTTACGGTAAATACCATTCCCGTTGTTCCCACCCAAATGTGATTTTGGTGTTGGTGAGGTTTGATTCCGATTCATATTTCCAAACACACTTTTATTTATATTTCTTCTTACGCTCATATGCGAGAAAACAATTCTGATCCCGCGTGATGTGGCTTGTACTTACTCGCGCCAATGTATATTTTGCTTCTGATCTTTCCCTATCAGGAAAAGTTTTTTGTAGAAATATGAGAATAAATAAACTCCAACACATTAAAACATGAACAAGTATTTCAATGTACCGACGCCAACCAAGCTTCAATAACATCGCGGTTTTAAACCTTCCCCTCACCCAAAAGGGCCAAACCACAAAACATTTGCAAATTCAAGGTATCTAACACAAAAAAAAAAAAAAAAAAAAAAAAAAAAAAAACCTTCTGTGCGGGTAGGAGAATCTTTGGATAATAATTAAATACCCAATATAATAAACTACACACAGAGATATCACTTGTTCTGTTAAAAGGAGGAACGTTATGAATGTTTGATGAGATTTTAATTCAACTCCTCTTGCAAAAAATAACTTAATTACAGAAATTGAAAGATCTCCCCGATATTCTTTAGAGTGTTCATGGTTCACTCGAGGATTCCCACTTGTGTGCCAATTCAATATTACTTCTGGGCTGCCAAAAACATTCTAAAATAATATAATATAACATTTCCACAACACAGCATAGTGTGTACAAGCATCTCGCCATCAGCCCATCGTATCTATTTTCAGCACTATTTCTGAAAAAAAAACGACTGATTTTGTCCGACATCGAAAGCTTTTTCACACAACTTTCAAAATACACCTTATTGTAAACCTCAACTGTTTTCTTTGCAACTGTTGACCAATGGTACATCGAAGCAATCTCTTGATGGAAATTAGATGTATCGTACCCGTTTCTTATAAGATCGATTGCTTTTTGAGTGGCTTTTGCTAAACACGTAACTGAGGTTTCTGCAGAAAATATTGTCATGTGTTTGGGTAAAACTTCTGGTATCCCACCAACCATTGTGCTGACGATCAAAAGACCGCATGATGCTGCTTCAACCAAAACAGTACCAAAAGCTTCAATCAATGAAGCGTGTAAGTATATGTCTCCCCTGCGCATGACTTCTGGAACTTTTTCGTGCGGAACAGATCCAATAAGTTCCACTTTATCCTGCAATCTAAATGTCTCAATCATTTGTTGAAAATCAATAAATTTTGGACCGTCTCCAGCTATTATAAACTTCACTTTGTCGTCAGCATTGCAAATTTTAGGAATCATGTGTGTTAGCAATTCAGACCCTTTGTTAGGAAACAGTCTTTGAATAACAACAATGGTGATATACTTTTTTGATCTGACTTTTCCCCTTGTGGCAATATCAAAATTTGGTTGAAAATCTTTAGGAACAACGGCATTGGGTATCACAACAACTTTCGCTGGATCAAATCCTGTTCTCACACACAGGTTTTCCTTTGTGGTGTTTGAAACAGCAATCATTCTGTTTGTCAAAGTCGAGCTAAACCGAAGAAGCTTGTTGACTAGAATAGCGCCTATGTTGTCAAATCCATACAAAGAATGATCCGTGAAAACAGACGGAATGTCCATGATGCCAGCATGGAAAAGACACTCGTGTGCAAATGTTGAAACACTTCCGTGAGAATGCACAATGTCTATACTTTCTCGAATGAAAATGTTGCGCATAATGGGCAACGACGTGAAAACAGTTGGAAATGTTGTGTTTCGATACAAAACCAAATACGGAATATAGTACACTTTCAAACCTTTGTTCAAATATCGTACACCTCGGCGCTTTCCATACGAATGCGTCAAAATAACAACATTATGGCCCAATGATATCAGCTTTTGAGACAAATGATAAATATGGAACTCAACACCCCCCAACTGTGGATAAAAAAAATCGCAAACCATTGCTATGTTCAAACGTTTGCGGGAACCAGCGGGAAGTTCTTTATCATGGAAACTGTTTCTTGACATCCAGCATACAGAACAGATACACTAAAACTTGCGACTTCTATAGTATATGACCTAATTAATGAGCACGTTCACTTGCTTTCAAAGATGAGTATCTTTTGTCTTGGTTACTTGGCCGCAATCTTGTTGTAGTTTTGCATTGCAAATCCATTACCTGCAGTGTCTTTATATGTTCTTTACGCTAGGGCCGAGTTTTTCGCATCTTATCAAGTTTTCTTATTGCGCAAAAAAAAAAAATAAGAAATAAAAAAAAAAAAAAAAAAAAAAAAAAAAAAAAAAAAAAAAAAAAAAAAAAA